>VMBT01000003.1_pt1 | contig 242458 bp, 230 predicted proteins | sample 4404301 | NCBI WGS metagenome assembly VMBT01 (sample SAMN12238535, study PRJNA552566) | marine metagenome | isolation source: Coastal seawater | place: USA: coastal Georgia, Sapelo Island | collected 2008-08/2009-08 | reverse complement strand
GATCATCTTGGTGGTCGTATTGATATGCGCGTGGATGATGGTCGCTTCCTGCGCGACTCCGATAGTGGGGGTGCATTAAGGTTGGTCAGCTTTATCAACTTGTCTGCGATTTTTCAGCGCTTGCGCTTTAGTGGTGATTTGGTGCGTAACGGCCTGGCATTCGACGAAATTACCGGGGAATTCGATATCAACGATGGCCTGCTGCAAATAAAGGATCGGCTGGTTATCTCCGGTCCAAGCAGTCTCTATCAGATTAACGGAGAAGTGGACCTTGCAGAGGAGACAGTGGAAGGCGAAATGTCCATTACACTGCCGGTCAGCAACAATCTTCCGTGGATAGGGCTGTTAAGCGCCAATATCCCTTTGGCTGTTGGGGCTTACTTATTCGACCAGATCTTCGGCAGCCAGGTCGACAGTCTGTCCAGCGCGATCTATACCCTGTCCGGCCCGCTTGAGGGTCTGGAACCTCAGTTTAAGCAAGCCTTCGGTGCTCCGTCAGCGAGCCAGACACAACCTTAGACCTCTCCGGTTTCTGCTGCCGCCTCCGGGGCAAATATTGCCTGTGTCAGATTGATTCTATTATCATTTCAGCCCGTTCAACGCAGCGACACAAGAGGATCAGATGATCAACAAGAGCTTGCTGAGTAACGCGGTTGCTCTGATGTTAGTGATCGTTGGGTATCTGATGGCAGGCCCGTATCAGCGTTACATTCTGAACACAGGCTTATTCGCGCTCTCTGGTGGGATCACCAACTGGCTCGCGGTACACATGCTATTCGAGCGAGTGCCGGGTCTCTATGGCTCTGGGGTCGTGCAGTTGCGTTTCGAAGAATTCAAACACGGCATCCGCGGTTTGATCATGGAGCAGTTCTTCAATCATGGCGATCTGTCGGCGTTTTTTCAGCAAACCGGCAACACAGCTGATCGGCTGGGTGAGCAGCTGAAGGGCGCGATCGAAGATCTGGATCTCGATTCGGCCTTCGATTCCCTGCTTGACGTCATCATGAATTCCTCATTTTCGGGCATGTTGGGCATGCTCGGCGGGAAGGACGCGCTCAGTCCCCTGAAGACGCCCTTTGTTGAGCGCATGCGGGATTATTTCAGGGCTCAGTTTGCCAACCGGACATTTCAGTCCAGAATTGAAAATGCACTGCGAGGCGCGCTGGATGAGGAATCAATCCGTCAGACAGTGGCCGACTTGATTGATCGTCGCCTGGATGAAATGACACCGAAGATGGTAAAGGACATTGTTCAGCAGATGATCCACAAACATCTGGGTTGGCTGGTGGTCTGGGGCTGTGCTTTCGGCGGGATGATTGGGCTGGTGGTGACTCTTGCCAATGGTTAGGGGTAGTTCGGATGGTCGCCTCTGATTCGCTGAAAATTGTAAAGAGACGATTGGTGACTGACGCTTGAGCACCCAGCGATGGGCTGTGCTGAGAGTAGTTTTGGAACGGCATCGCCGATAATCAGACCAATCACAGTCTTTCTCAGAAGAACAGGCCATTTCCGGCCATTTAACGCATCGAACATTCAAAAACCTTAGATTAGAGACTGTTTTTGTGACAAGTTTTTGGCTTTGGTTGGTGAAAAGATGTCGGTGCTGTAATACAATCATGTCCCGCTTAGGATGACGCTTGAAAATCGTGCAACGCTTGCGCAGTTTCTCGCATCGAACCTGAAGTTCCCCTTCAGGCAACTCAGATTGCCGGACTTCGCGGTATTTTCGATACATTTTTGATACCTAATTCAGTAGTAAGGTGAGCAAGTAGTATGGCTAGACCAGTTGAATTTGATGAGGCGAAGGTCCTCACCAGCGCGATGGAGCAATTTTGGAAAGAAGGGTACGAAGCCAGTTCGGTTCAGAAGCTTCTTGACTGCACCGGCATTAATCGAGGCACCCTTTACAATTCGTTCGGCGACAAGGACACTTTTTTCAAGTCCTGTGTCGATCAGTACAGCAACATTATCGAGCAACACCTTGATGCCTCGCTGAAAAATGAAAAGCTTGGTCCGTGGGAATCGATAAGCGCCTATTTCACCGAATCAGTGGCCGGCGTCAGCAACAGGCATCGGGCCATGGGGTGTCTGCTGGTGAACTCGCTCTGTGAAAGCATCAATTACGACCGGGACATGAAGCGCACGGTGCGCAGCGTGTTGGCGGGTATTCGTAAGGCAATGCTGGTTCGCCTAAAAGAGGCGCAGAAAAAAGGCAAGCTCAAGAAAGGGGTTTCAGCCGAAACTGCGGCCGATGTCCTGATGAATATGATGCACGGGTTGCGTGTGAATTCGCGCGACGGCAAGAATGCCCGCCAGCTGCAGGATTTGGCGAGGTTCACCATCAATTCTCTGAAGAAGTAGCCCGAACCCAACCGGGTACGGGCAGGTGAGGCCATCGGTAACACTCGGCCGTGTCCATAGTCGTGGGGAAAGCAGAGCTTTTGCATCTGGATTCAGCACTGATATACTCGGGCAATCCCTTGAACAGTGCTAGGAAATTACAATGAAAAAAATATCCGGTAAGCGTTCCGAAGACGATGCCAAAATCGATCTTACGCCCATGCTGGACGTGGTCTTTATTCTTCTGATCTTTTTTGTGGTAACGGCAACTTTCCTGTCGGAGACCTCCATCAGCGCGGCCAGTAGTGACAACAACAACAATGAAACGCCTCCGGAAGATACTGACAAGAAGAATATCCTGTTTGAGATCGGTCCGAATAACGAGATCATCCTGAACGGCAATCCGCGGCCGATTATTGCGACGCAGGTTCGCTCTAACATCGACCAGCTGAAAGCGGAAAACCCGGCAGCCTCAGTGATTATTCAGCCTGACAATTCCTCTGAAGTGTCGACTCTGGTGATGATCATGGATGCAGCCCGTCAGGCAGGAATGGCCAATATCTCTATTGTCGAGCCGAACTGATTCGTCTCCAGACGGACTTACGGTAAAAACGCACCCTCGCAAGATGGTGCGTTTTTTATTGGGCGTCAGTCTGGTGGTGGTGCGAGCCGGAAGGATAGCCGGCTCATGCTCAGGGCTGTGATCAGCTAAGCAAGCGCTTGCATGAAATGAAGAACCTTTGGAATCAGTCAGACGCCGCAGCCTGCAACAGCGAGCTGGATCTGCGCGTATACAGTTCGAGGCTTCTGGGTGCAGCGCCGTCTCTGGTGCTGCACGGCGGCGGTAACACATCCGTCAAAGCCGAATTCATCAATGTTTTCAGCGAGTCTGTGCCGGCGCTCTATGTTAAGGGCTCAGGTTGGGATTTGCGGACCATTGAGGCTGCCGGATTTCCGCCCGTGGATCTGGCCTACTTGCAGCGGCTGGGCGCGTTAGCCGAGTTGTCCGACACTGACATGATGCGACAGCTGCGATTGGCTCTGCTGGACCCCGCCGGGCCCACGCCGTCCGTCGAGGCCATCCTGCACGCAATTATTCCTTGCAAATATGTTGATCACACCCACGCTGATGCAGTGGTCACACTGAGTAATACCCCCGGCGGGACTGAGCTTTTGCAGGACCTCCTCGGCGACGAGGTCTTGATCTTGCCGTATACCATGCCCGGGTTCGTTCTGGCACGACAGGTGGCAGAAGCCACCCTGCACGTCGACTGGGAGCGTCTCAAGGGCATCGTGCTGCTGCATCACGGTATTTTCACTTTCCATGAAGAGGCTGAACAAAGCTACAGTAATATGATTGAACTGGTCAGCATGGCAGAGAAACGACTGGCCACCCGCTCTGTACCGTGCGGGCCGACACAGCATCTGGTCACCTCGGGGCAAGAAGAGCTGGCACTGGCAAAACTCAGGAAAGCGGCTTCACAGCTTTTTGGTGCAGCCGTTCTGGTTCAGTGGGACAAGTCCGAACCGGCCTGCGGCTTTGCTGCGCTCGAGAATGCTGCTGATCTCGTCCAGCGCGGTCCTCTGACGCCTGATCACAGTATCCACACCAAGCCATTTGGCGCAGTGTTTGAGGACAATTTGCCTTCTGACCTTGCTCAATTTGCAGCGCTGTACCGCGCCTATTTCGACTCGCATCGTCTCCCCGAGCACCGGATTCTCGACCTGATGCCGCGTTTTGGAGTCTGGCTCGGCAAAGGCATGATTTATCTTGCTGCGAATGCCAAGCGTTTACAGATCGTCAGGGATATCTCGACTCACACGCTCAGCGCAATCCAGCAGGCTGAGGCTTTCGGTGGTTGGGAGGCATTGTCCAGGGAGGATTTGTTTGCCGTTGAATACTGGGAACTGGAACAGGCGAAATTAAAAACCCATCACCTCAAACCTGAGATGGAGGGGATGGTGGCGCTGGTCACAGGCGCAGCCTCTGGTATTGGTCTGGCGACGGTTGAAGCTCTCGCCGCCAGAGGGGCTGCAGTGGTTGCGCTTGATGTGGCGTTTAACCGCTCAGCAGGCAATTCGGACTTGCCCCAGGCTGCGATGTGCCTGCAGGTCGATGTGACCGATGAGACTGCGCTGCAGGAGGCGATTCATTCAGCGGTTCGACAGTTTGGAGGAATCGATCTGCTGGTCAGTAACGCGGGGAGCTTCCCGTCCGGCAGTTTGCTGGCAGATATCGATGAAGCCACGTGGCAACAATCGCTTGATCTGAATCTCAGCGCTCACCTGCGCCTGCTGCGCTGCTGTGAACCGTATCTGTCCGAGGGCCATGAGCCGGCCGTGGTGTTCGTCGGTTCCAAGAATGTACCCGCTCCGGGACCCGGAGCAGGGGCCTATTCAGTTGCCAAGTCGGGGATGACACAACTGATGCGGATTGCGGCTCTGGAGCTGGGCAAAAAGGGTATCCGGTGTAACGCGGTTCACCCTAATGCGGTCTACGACACGGCCATCTGGACAGAAGAAGTGCTTGCCAGTCGCGCGGCTCACTATGGTGTTTCAGTGGAAGACTATAAATCCGCTAATGTACTCGGGACTGAATTAGGCTCCCAAGACGTTGCTGAGGTGATTTGCGCGCTCCTCAGTCAGCGATTTGCGAAAACTACCGGAGCCCAGGTGCCGATTGACGGAGGAAACGAGCGGGTAATCTGACTCGAGTCTCAGGGAACAGAAGACGTGATTGTAAACGGCAAAAATCGGCAGAGTATCTGGTATGACGCGTCAGGCGATGAGGTGCTGATCATTGATCAGACCCGCTTGCCACATGAGTTCAAGGTATTGTCACTGGTGAATCTTGAGTCGGCCTGTGCCGCTATCCAGTCAATGCAGGTGCGAGGAGCGCCTCTGATCGGGGTGACCGCAGCGTACGGGGTCTACCTGGGCCTGCGGGAAGATCCTGATTCGCTGGATCGGATCTGCCGCGCTCTTGCCGCCACCCGGCCTACGGCGGTGAATCTGCAGTGGGCACTCCAAAGATGCCGAGACCGGTTGGCCAGTGTGCCTCTCGACCGGAGAGTTGAGCAGGCTCTGGCACTCGCCCAGGACATCGAGCAGGAAGATGTCGCCATTTGCGAAGCAATGGGAGAACATGGAGCCGACCTGTTGGAGCAGCTCTGGCAGAGAAAATCTCAGGATCAGGATCACCTGAACATACTCACGCACTGTAACGCCGGTTCGCTGGCCACCGTCGACTGGGGCACCGCACTGTCTGTGGTCTACAAAACGGTGCAGAGAGGCGTGCCTGTACATGTCTGGGTTGACGAGACCCGGCCCCGTAATCAGGGCGCCGCGCTGACCTGTTGGGAACTCGGGCAGGCTGCCGTCCCACATACTCTTATCGTTGACAATGCAGGCGGTCATCTTATGCAGCAAGGGCAGGTTGACGTGTGTGTGGTGGGCAGCGACCGGACCGCCCGTAACGGGGATGTCTGCAACAAGATTGGCACCTACCTGAAGGCCCTGGCTGCTTATGACAACGGCATTCCTTTTTACGTGGCGCTCCCGCTTTCCTCAATTGATTTCTCCCTTGAATCGGGTCTGAATCGGATCCCTATCGAAGAGCGTGACAGTGATGAAGTCACTGAGGTGGCCGGAATCATGCCTGACGGGCTGCCCGGACGGGTTCGTACCGCGCCGCCGGGCGTCAGGGCTGGCAATCCGGGCTTCGATGTGACTCCTGCCCGCCTGGTTACTGCGCTGATTACGGAACGCGGAGCGGTAAAGGCTGAGACAGAGGCAATCTCCGCCCTGCAGGGCGCGGCTGACCGCTGATTCAGCCCGGAGGCCAAGTCAAGGGACGGCCTCCAAGAATGTGAAGATGAAGGTGAAAAACGGTTTGGCCACCATGGCTCCCGGTGTTGATGACATAGCGGAAGCCGGATTCTTCCAGGCCTAACTGGACCACAATTCTGTTGGCCGCGGCCATGAGCGCACCCAGCAGCGGCTCATGCTCTTCTGAGCGATCATTGACCGCTGAGAGATGCTTTCTGGGTATGACGAGCACGTGTGTCGGTGCGGCCGGATTGATGTCGTGAAAAGCGTAGACATGATCATCCGAATAGACCTTGTTCGAGGGTATATCGCCTGAGATAATTTTGCAGAACAAACAATCGTTGGACATCAGTCACTCCAGCTGGTGGAAATTTTGGTCAGCAGATCGATGCAGACGCCGCATCGACCGCTCTTCCTGAATATCGATATGCTATAACTAACGCTCTGCAATTCGAAGTTGAATTTCATGCGCCCATTTTTGCTCGTCTCCTGCTTTGCCTTCTTGCTCTGCGTCGCAAATGCGCAGACCGAACCCTCCCGTTATGGGTTTCGCGTGGTGAATGTCTATCCTCATGATATGTCCTCCTTCACGCAGGGGTTGCTATTTCATGAGGGTTTTCTTTACGAAGGAACCGGGAAACGCGGGGTTTCCAAGCTCAGTAAAGTTTCTCTCGAAGATGCTCGTGAGATCATGAGTAAACCACTCGGACGCCGCTACTTCGGTGAAGGTATTCAGATTGTCGGAGAGAAAATCTACCAGCTCACCTGGCAATCCCACATGGTCTTCGTCTACGACAAAAATGACTTTGCTCAGTTGGGGACGCACTACAATCCGACCGAAGGCTGGGGGCTTGCTTTTGATGGAGAGCACTTAATTCTGAGCGACGGTTCCGCCCGACTTCAGTTTCTTAACCCTGATGATTTTTCTCCCGTTCGCTCGGTTGAAGTCACGCTGCAGGGATCGCCGGTAAATAACCTGAACGAACTGGAATATATCAATGGTGAAGTTTGGGCGAATGTGTGGCAAACGGACTTCATCGTAAGGATTGATCCGGCGACGGGCACCATCAATTCCCTGGTAGATCTTACCGGTTTATCCGACCGGACCGAACTGGGAAGCAACGAAGCCGTACTGAACGGTATTGCCTGGGACGCCGAGTCCGAAAGGCTGTTCGTTACCGGTAAACACTGGGCACACCTGTTTGAAATCGAGCTGGTAGCTCTTTGATGTGGATTCAACGGCGTGTCGGGCTGAAAGCCAGGTCGCGAGGATTCCATCTGGTTACTGAAGAGATTTGCCGGCAGCTGCCGGAATTGACTCGTTTGTCCGTTGGCCTGGCGCATTTTTTTCTGCAGCATACGTCAGCTTCTTTGAGTTTGAATGAAAATGCTGATCCTGCCGTCCGCCGCGATATGGAATCCTATTTCAATCGGCTGGCACCGGAAAACGCGCCGTATTTCGAGCATGTTGAAGAAGGTCCGGACGATATGCCTGCTCATCTGAAATCTGCGCTTCTGGGGAGCGAGCTCACCGTTCCCGTGCGGGAGGGGCAACTGCAGTTGGGGGCATGGCAGGGTATTTATCTGGGTGAACACAGAAACCGGGCTGCCGAGCGGACTGTTATTGTCACCCTGCACGGGGAACCGGCGTAAGTGGCTGCGGCTGAGAGCAGGCCGACTGCGCTCCCTGCATTGACGCATAGCGTGCGCACCGGTGCCAGATTTCTGGGTCTTGTGCTGCTCTCTGTCTTGCTCATCTCTTGCGAAGCGATCTCCTATTATTCTCAGGCGGCACGAGGACAGGTGAAGATTCTGACAGGGCGTCAGAATATTCAGACCCTGCTTGACAGGCGCGATCTGCCACAGAATTTGCGGGATAAATTTGAACTGATACTCCAGATCAGAGAATTCGCCCTTGCTGAACTCGAGCTTCCCGTTGGTGACAACTACTTAACCTACGTGGATATCGGGCGCGAGCATGTGGTCTGGAATGTATTCGCTGCGCCCGAATTGTCCACTGAGGCTGTCAGTTGGTGCTACCCCGTTGCCGGATGTCTGGCCTACCGGGGCTATTTTTCGGAATCTGAAGCGCTGGCGTATGCTCAGCAGCTCAAATCAGAGGGGCTGGATGTCTATACCGGTGGTGTTGATGCCTATTCAACGCTGGGTTGGTTTGATGATTCGCTGCTGAGTACCGTGGTGGATCGCTCGGACTATCAGCTGGCAGGCTTGGTTTTTCACGAGTTGGCGCATCAGGTGGCCTTTGCCGCAGGAGATACCAGCTTCAACGAGAGTTTTGCCACTGCAGTGGAAAGAGAAGGCATCAGAAGGTGGTCTGAATCTCTCAATGATAAGCGTCTGCTTGACGGTGCTGAGCTCAGTCTTTCACGCCAGTCCGACTTTGTTGCGCTTGTGACGCATTGGCGCAGTCAATTGCACGAGCTCTACGAAAGTGAGCTGCCAGATGCAGAAAAGAGAAGTCGCAAGCAGGCGCTGCAGTCGGAATTGCGTGCAGCCTACCGATTGCTTAAGGAAAGCTGGCAGGGGTACGGGGGCTATGATGCCTGGTTTGCCAGAGATCTGAACAATGCCCAGCTGTCTACGGTGGCTTCATACAATGACTGGGTACCGGCATTCGAGATGTTGCTGGATCAGGAAGAAGGTAAGCTGAGTGCATTCTACCGACGTGTCGCCGAACTGGCCGACCAGGAAGCGCCGGTGAGGGAAGAGGCGTTGAGACGGCTCGATTCACTGTCTGGCGAGGCGACGCTCTAGGCTTTCGACCAGATCTGCATAGAAATCGGAGTCAGTATCCTTGGCCGAGGCCGATCGATAGGCTGCCAATGCCTCTTCCAACCGACCCGACTGCTCCAGCAGACGACCGAGGCTCCGGTCAAAAAACGCATTCCCGGGCATCGCCCTGATGCCGGCCTGATAGACGCGTATTGCAAGTTCCGGATAGCCGTTGTTGTTGTAGGTATTCGCCATTATATGTACTTGTGAATCGTCATCTGGGTTCAGCTCGATTGCGCGTTCGTCGTATTCAATGGCGCTTTCATAGTTCCTGCTGTTCCGCTCCAGCTCTCCCAGGGTTTGTACGGCAGCAATCAGAGACGCGGTAGTTTGTGTTTCGAGCTCAATGAATCGCGCCAGAAGCGGCTTGGCTTCTTCGTAGTTTTCGAGAAAGTAATAGGTGTTGGCAAGGTTACGAATTGCGTCAGAAAAACTGGGATCTGCACTGATGGCTTTCCTGTATTCCTCGATGGCTTCCTCATGACGACCGAGGCTGCTGAACGTATTGCCGCGACGGAACAATCTCTGTGCCAGACTGGCGTCTATCGTCGGCCCCTGTCGAGGCAGCGCCAGTCCGTTGTAGCGGTCCAGCACGGCGCTTGCACCACCATCCTGCGCATGGCCTGGCGGCGACAGCAGAAGGATGCCCAGTGTGGTGAAACAGGCAATTTGGTGCGCAGTCATGGACAATCCTTTCTTTACGTCAGTTAGGCAGCCGAAAATATACCTGAGCTTCAGGCCTGCTGCCAGCAGCGCCTGACGACGGCTTTCAGGACAGGGTAACCATGCCGGCTTGTTCTGTTTCCGTGATTTCGCCGACCATTGCCGCCTGGTCGTGACCGGTTGCAAGCAGCATTTTCAGGCAGTCCTCGGCCCGGGAACGGGGAATGCTGATCAACAGTCCGCCGGCGGTTTGCGGGTCAAACAGTACGGGAAAAAGGTCGTGATTCTGAAATTCTGTCTGGTTGCTGATTCGGGCCGCATTCAGTTGGTTGTCGGTGTGAAGTGAACTGACTATGCCTCGGCCGAGGGTTGTCAGTGTTCCTGCAAAAGTCGGAATCTGTTCAAGAAACAGAGTTGCGCCCATGTCGTTGTCTGCCAGCATTTCCAGCAGATGACCCAGTAATCCAAAGCCGGTGATATCTGTGCAGGCATGGGCAGCATGTGTCACAGAAATTTCGGATGCTTTCCGGTTCGAGTTGAGCATGCTCTGCATAAGAGCGTCTATCCATTCGTGGCGTGCCTGATGGCGCATGTCAGCAGCAAGCAGGGTTCCGGAACCCAGTGGTCTGGTGAGTATCAGTGCATCTCCAATTTTGAGGTTGCTTTTTGTGAGGATAGTTTCCGGAGCCGCAAAGCCATTGACGGCAAGGCCGAATTGCAATTGTTCGGCTTCCGCCGAATGCCCGCCGATCAGGCTACAGTCATTTTCTTCCAGTGCCTCAGTGCAGCCAAGCATGAGTTCCCGTAACTGCTGCCTGCCGTACTTTTTCTCCGCGAACGGCAGCCCGGCCAGAGCCAGAGCAGAGTGAGCCTGCACTCCCATGGCATAGATATCGCTCAAACTGTGATTGGTTGCGATTTTGCCGAACAGAAACGGGTCGCGGGTAAATGCTTTGATAAAGTCGAGGCTTTGCAGGAGTATTCGTCCGTCCGGCAATTGAATACGTGACGCATCTTCAGCGCCACCTGATTCGCTCACTACATCGTCTCTTTTGAATTCGGGTAACTCGCTGAGCACTTCTTCCAGTACGCTGCTGGCGACTTTTGCCCCGCACCCGGCGCAGCGCATGGCATGATTGCGCAGCTTGGTCTGGGCCTGTTGGTCCAGTAGCCCCGGCGCGATGTTCAGCTCCACGGGCATTTGAGGCAGTTCTGAGTATTTTTTCAGGAAGCGCCGGTCGATAGTGTCTTTAAGTCGCCACATGCTGGCACCCTGGTAAAACCATTCACCACGGGTGGCGATGGCCGACTTGCTGCCCATGCTGATGAGGGCCAGCGTCTTTTTCTGCGGGAAGTAGCGCTTGAGTGATCGACCGGTGACAAAGCGGCGCAAGTTTTCTGCCAGGATTTTCCCCTGACGCACCGCATAGACGCCGGATTTCGGTCTGGGTTCGTTGCGTATGGTGGCGGCATCACCAGCCGCAAAGACAAAGTCGTGGCTTGTGGTCTGCAGCGTCGGGCCAACCTCAATGAACCCATCTTCACTCTTTGCGAGTCCGCACTGAAACGGCCATTCCGGCAGGCTTGCTCCGGTTGCATAAATTGCCGAATCGCACTTCAGTTCCGTGCCATCCGTCAGCGCGAGCCTGTTTTTGTCAAAGCGGTCGACGCGACTGCCAAAGCGGATTTCAATGCCCCTGCGCTCGAGTTCCTGCCGGGCAAACTCCCGGCTTCTGGCGTTATGTCCTGACAGCAATTGATCAGCTGCGGTGAAGAGGCAGATCTGCAGTCGTCCGGGGGCTTGTTTGTTTCCACTTTCGACCGGATTAATCGCAATTTGCGAGGCGAAAGCCAGCTCCACACTGGCGGGACCACCGCCAACGATAGCCAGCCTGTAGTCCCGGCCTGCTGCCATCGCGGTGCTGGCCTGCTGTTTGATGGATTCCCACTTCCCAAGAAACCTGTCAATCGGTTTCACTGCCAGTGCGTGATCAGTCGCTCCGGTAATCAATGCGCTGTCAGGGCGTGAGCCGATGTTCAGTGACAGACAATCGAAGGGAATATCTGGCCGATTACCGAGCTTGATGCTTCGGTCGTTGAGATTGATCTCTGTGACTTCTGACTGAATCAAACGCGCGCCGGCGAACTGTGCCAGTGGGCGCAAATCAATGTGCATCAGGTCTCGGTTGTAGTGACCGACAAGATGCGCAGGCAATGATCCGGAGTACGGGGTCACGACCTCCCGGGTGATCAGCGTCACCGCCAGGCCGGGCACAGGATGCATGCCGAGCTGGCGAAGTACCGCCAGATGACTGTGGCCGCCACCGATCAGTACCAAGTGTTTGACGATCGGGCTGATATTCATTTTTGAGAGAACGGGGACACGGTGTGGTTGATCTGAATGTTGTCTCTGCGCGGTTCGAGTTTAACGAGAATTGCAGCCATTGTACCTGCAGCGGACCCATCAGGCATACCGATAGGCGGCCCGGGGTACAGACCGGCCAGAGCGGGTTACCTCAGGACAGGCTCGACTGGTTGGCGGCGGCATCGAGTCGATCAGCGATCCGGGTTTCCTGTCCAAATTCCGGCAAATCCGGGATCAGCTGCGACAGCAGAAGAGAACCCAGCGCAATGCCGGCTCCAATGAGAAAAACGGCACTGTGATTGATGACCCAGACCAGACCCAGCAAGGCCGGCAAGACTACTGCAGCAATGTGATTGATGGTAAAGCTGATTGAGGACGTTGCTGCAATGTCCTCAGGCCTGGCAATTTTCTGGAAGTAGGTCTTGATCGCGATCGCCATGGCAAAAAACAGGTGATCCAACAAATAGAGCGCCACCGCGACCGCGAGACTGTCAACGAATGCGTAACTGACAAAAACGACAACAAGTCCAATATATTCCACTGTCAGCGCGCGCCTCTCGCCGATTACGCTGATTAACCTGCCAATTTTGGGCGCGAGCCAGAAAGTGAGTACTGCGTTGACTAAAGTCAGCAGCACGACATTTTCCACAGGGAAATTAAATTTCTCTACCAGCAGAAACCCGGCGAATACCACAAAAATCTGACGACGGGCACCAGCCAGAAATGTCAGAGCATAGTAAAGCCAGTAGTTTTTTCGTAAAAAAAGTTGCTTCCGTTGCGTAACCGGATCATCAAATTTCGGGATACCAGCCCAGCAAAACAGACCGATTGCTATGGCTATGCCCCCCGCGATCAGGTACACCAGCGCGTAGTTGACGCTGTAAATCAACAGGTAGAGATACAGGCTTCCCAGTACTAAAAAGTTGCATATGGCTCTTGCACTCATAAGCTTACCCAGCACCTCTGGCGCTTCATCTGTCGAGAGCCATTGCAAGCTCAGCGAATTGTGGAGCGTTTCGAGATAGTGAAAGCCAATCGACATGATGACGGTGCTGAAATATAGCCACATGGCGGTGGGGTAGAACGCGGTAATCGCAGTGCCGAAACCGAGGAGCAGCAAGGACAGAACGGCAAAGCTCTGCTGACGGATTATCAGCATCACCCATATGGCAGTGAACGCCAGAAAGCCGGGGACTTCCCGCAGGCTCTGCAATATGCCGATTTCCTCGCCGCTGAAAGATGCCCGTTCAACAACAAAATTATTCAGCATGACTTGCCAGGTTGCGAATGCGATGGTGTTGCCTATGGCCAAGAGGTAGAGAAAAGTCTTCCGGTCTTGCAGTGCTGCGCTCAGGGCTGTTGCTTTCATAGTTGCTCTACCGAATTGGAACGTGGGTGTCCGGCTGGACAACCCGACTGAGACGCAAGGCGCGCTAGCGCCGTGGTCAACCGGATTATATCATCTCGCCTTATGTCTGCGCTTGAGATCTATGCTGGCCCGAAAGCCAAAAGCCGAATCAAAGAGAACGGGCTCGATCCTGCTCAGTTTTCCCTGTTGGTGGGCGCTTCGGGAGGCCCAAAATGGTTCGTGCTGTATGGCCTGGACCGCTTCCTGTTCGGTGACTATTTCGCCGCCAGGGAAAAGCCTCTGATGACGCTCGGCTCATCCGCAGGGGCCTGGCGTTTAAGCTGTCTTGGTACCGCGACCCCACTGCGGGCAATAGACGAACTGGCTGCCCGTTATAGCCGGGAGACTTACTCTGCCAAGCCGACCGTTGCGGAAATTACGGAAAAAATGCATTCGATGTTAGCGGCGGCGCTGGGATCTTCCGGTGCGGCCGAGATTGCAGCGAATCAGCTGATTCAGACTCATATCGTGGCAGACCGCTGCAAAGGTTTGGCAGGTTCTGAATCCGCCAGCCTGCAGAAACTGTCGCTGGCGGGAAGTGCGATTGCGAACGTGTTCAGCAGGCGCTCGCTCTCGTGGTTCTTTCAGCGAACGATTTTTACCACCATGCGAGCAAGTGGGCAGAGTCCGTTTGCATCCTTGACGGATCTGGATACCGCCATAGTCCCTTTAACCGAGGACAATGTCCCTGAAGCCATGTTAGCCAGTGGGTCTATCCCTTTTTTGCTGGAGGGGGTAAGGAATGTCAAGGGAGCGCCCGAGGGTCTCTACTGGGACGGCGGCATCACTGACTATCATTTTGATCTGCCATTTCACGCAATTGACGGCCTTGTTCTCTATCCACATTTCAGCCCTGTTATCACGCCCGGGTGGTTTGACAAAAAGCTGTTCTGGCGACAGCCTTCATCAAAGCATTTCGACAATGTCGTGTTACTGACTCCCAGTGCTGAATTCACTGCCCGTCTGCCGGGTGGCAAGATCCCCGACCGGAATGACTTCCAGCGGTACAGTGAAAGCGAAAGGCTGGCAAACTGGCGCCGGGTGCTGGATTACAGCCACGAACTGGCACTGGAATTTGCTCAAGGGGTTGAAGATCCGGATCGTTTGATGATCAGGGATTTTTCCGACCGGCCTGTCTAGTCGGGCAGAGCGACCCAACGCGGCAGGCGATGGCTCAGCCATCTGTGTCGAATAGGGTTCGGCTAACCGTGCCCGGCCTTGAAGAAGTCGGGCAAAAGATCGATAACATGCCTGTTAACCTCGCAATCATCGGAACGCTATGGCCAAAGTTAAAAAATTGCGAACAGTTTGTTGTATTCTGCTCCTTTCTGTTCTGCTCACGGCATGTGTCAGCACTGCTGCAGGCGCTGTTGTTTCGGTCGTGGCGGAAGTGGCGACCCTGCCTTTCAAGATTCTTGGGCTTGCGGTGGACGCCCTCATCCCCTGATGGGCAGACCGAACAGGCAAAAGGTTCAGATATCATGAGTTTTAACCCTGAAGATTACGACATTCCCGAGAGCTACCGTCATTGGGAGGGAGACGCGGCAGAGGACTATATCGGGCCGTTCTTTTTCTACATGGACGGAGAGCACCCGCGAACGGCGTTCAGAGTTCAGGCCCGCCACTGCAATGCGCATCAGACGGTGCACGGTGGTGTGCTGATGTCTTTCGCGGACTACACGCTGTGTCTCGGTGCGAACGGAGGCTCTGAGTCGGAGAGTGTTGTGACCGTGAGCTGCAACAATGAGTTCATCGCGCCTGCCAGTGAGGGAGCACTGATCACGGGAGAGGCGGAGACCATTCGGCGCGGTCGCAATATGGTATTCATGCGCTGTCTGCTTCGGGCCGGTGACCAAATCGTGCTGACCAGCAGCGCGGTCATAAAACGCCTGGGCAAGAAGTAGCTATTCTGCCCGTTCAGCGCTGAGTCAGTGCGTGAAACAGCTCTGAAAAAGAGTCAAACAGGAAGGCCGGTTGCTCAGATTCCAGTTCTTCGCGGCCACCGTAGCCCCAGAGTACGCCGGCGCTCTGAAGTCGATTTTCATGAGCGGCCTGCAGGTCAATTGCGCGATCCCCTATCATCAGCGCGTCCGAATCAATGGTGCCGCTTTGCAGCAGATCCCTGAGTTGTTCCGATTTTGTTTCCGTTGCAAGGGGGCCGCTGATGAAGTCAAAGAAGCGGACTATTTCGAATAGCTCCAGAATTTTAAGGGCGTTAGGTCTGAGTTTGGAGGTGCATACCCCAAGCCGAAAGCCGAAATTTTTCAGGGCAGCAAGCGTTGCCTTTGCCTCAGGATAGAGGGCGTTTTCCCGGTACCCCAGCTCTGCATAGCGCTCGCGATAACGCGCTGCAAGCGCAGAAACATAGGCCGGATCATCATTGTCACTCAGCAGGGCGAGGATTTGTTCAAGGGGAGGCCCGATGTGCCGTTTTATCTCATGATCGGCCCGGGGTGGCTGATCAAAGGATGTGAGTGCAAAGTTCATGCAGCGAACTACCCCCAGTGCCGGGTCGCTCAGCGTGCCGTCAAGATCAAAGATCAATGTGGTGTAGCGCATGTCTTTTGTTAATCTGCCAGTGAATAGACTTTTTCCGCTGTGCCGAAGAACAAGGCATGCTTTTCGTCTTCAGAAAAACGTAAAGTCATCTTTTTGAAGGCGTTATAAAGTACGTGATAGCTGACGGAAAGCCGGTCGACCGGGAAGTTGCTTTCAAACATGCAGCGTTCAGGGCCGAAACTGTCAATCATATGCAGGTAGTACTGCTCCTGCTCCGCAATAATTTCATCTGAGCTGGGTGGTATCTGAGCCTGATGCCACCGGAAGCCGTTATCCGGCATCGCCAGCCCGCCAAGTTTTACATAGACATTGGGGAGTCTGGCAAGTCTTCGCATATCCTCCTTCCAGCTTTGATAGATGTCTTCTCTGTGGTTGCGGTAGATACCCTCTCCAAGTGGTGTTCCGAAGTGGTCCAGTACGACAACACACTCGGGAACTGCCTGTGCGAGCTCAATGAAGTCTGAGTTTTGGTGATGATAGTGCCAGGTGTCATAGGTGTAACCGAGGCTTCCCAGAAGCCTGAGTCCCTCTCTGAAGGCTGGATCGCGATAGAGTTCTTTGGGCGCCGGGCCCGGGATAAACAAATCTTCCGGCCTGTCATCGCACGCTCCGGCATGCCTAATGCCGCGAAATTTCCCTTTACAAGCCGCTTGGTGCAGCCCGAGTAGTTCGGCAAGTTTCGACTCTTCGAGCCTTAGGTCAGCATGCCCGATGATGCCGGCAACAGTTGCGCGGTCGGCAGTGGCGGCGCTTGTTGAGGCCAGTTCGGAGATGTAACGGGTTTCGCCCAGAGGTCTGAGATACTCCGGTCCCTCGCGCAGATAAAATGCTCCGCATTCCATGAATACTGTCTGGACCACATTGTGTCCGCTGCCGGTGTCAGACCAGAGTTCGTCCAGCAAATAATCACTGCCAAAACGCCTTTTCCACAGATGATGATGGGGGTCAATGATAGGTCGATCAGGGTCGATGATTTCTTCTTTGACCTGATTTAACCAGTAATTGCTGCCCGGTGTCGGATGCGCCATATCAAGGCTCCTCACGAATGTGTCGCACGCGTCTTTGACCCACTGTCTGCGCTGTGGATACCGGATGCTTTGCTAGTGTAGTATGCAGTCTGCATTGACTTCGATAGTGTTTCAACTTGTCAACTCTGCTCACAGAGCATCAAGAACGCTCAATCGTGATCATGCCAGCGGCGCGGGCAGCGCGGGGCCAGACAGCTGGCAGGCGGGCCGCATGCACCCCAAGGACGGGTGCGGCGCCGACAACACAATAACAACAAGTCTCATTTCTGCAGCAGGAGCCGCGCATGAGTATCACCGCCACCGTTATCATTCTCTATCTGGGGTTCTTTGCTGCATTCGGCATCTATCTAAATCGCAATAACAGTACTGCAAGTGACTGGGCGATCGGGGGTGGCAGCCTCGGTATTTTCATGCTGGCCGCGGGTGTGGCAGGCACTCGCATTGGCGGTGCCGGGACCTATGGGGTCGCAGGCGATGTGATCAGCGAGGGCCTGGGTCATCTCTGGTACGGAGTAAACTCGTTCGCAGCACTTTTTTTGGTGGGCCTGTTTTTTGCGATTCCCTATCGCCGTCTTCAGGTTGTCAGTGTGGGTCAGGTCTTCGACTACCGGTTTGGTTCCTATCGGTGCCAATGGCTGACCAGCCTTTGCGTGCAGGCTGAGTATCTGGTCGTGAACATTATCGAGCCCTATGTCATTGGCTCAATTATCAGCGGTGTGACCGGCCTGCCGTTCGTTGTAGGGGTTGCCATCGGAGGCTTCCTGATTGTGACGTTCACAGTGACAGGGGGGCTTAAAGGCACCGCTATTGCCAACGTCGTCCATTGTTCTGTGATCATTCTCGGCTTACTGCTGGTTGGCACAATAGCCATGAATAACCTTGGAGGCTGGGAAGCCGTGACGACACTGGCTGACGGCATGCTGGCTGACGCGGGTAAAGAGCAGTCGAGTTGGTGGAGCTTCACCGGCATTGGTTGGGCGACCATTATTGCCCTTTTTATCTCTGCGACGATTCACACTCCGGCTGCGTCGGTGTACGCCAATTACGCGAGTTCGGCCGCCAAGCAGGACTACCTGATTCCCGGGTTCTTTCTGGCCGGAATCATTGCTGCCTTGATGCCTCTGGTGGCTGGTTTTATCGGTATTCTGACTATGGCGACATACGGGTCTGAAAGCGGCCTGACCAGCTATCTGAATATCGCGCAGCTGGCCATGGACACCGGGCCGATTCTCGGTGGCATTGCTCTGGCGGCGGTGTTGGCGGCGGTCATTTCGTCCGGCGCGCCGATTCTGCTGGCCAGCGCTACCATGTTTGTGAATGACTGGATTCCTGCAGCCAAAGAATATGACTCCGACCGCAAGCTGCGCGCCTACAAAATAGTGACGGTGCTTTACGGTACTGCAGCGGCAGTGATCGCCTGGCTGGGAAATATCAGCTCGGTTCTGCAACTGCTGCTGTTGGGCTTTGCGATGGTTGTGCCCCCGGCTATCGCGGTCGGGTATGTGTTTTACTGGCGGCGGACAACTGAGCAGGGCGTGTTCTGGGGTATGGCGACCGGGTTTGCAGGTGGATTGGTGATGTGGTTGTTCAACACGCTGTTCGGCGGGGCGGAAAATGCCACAGCCGGCGGGTTTGCGCAGGCATGGTATGAACTGATCACCTTTCTTGGTGAATGGCGGGATCCCTCATTTCTGACCCTGATGCTGCCTTTGATAGTGATCCCGGTCGTAAGCCTGATGGGATCCAGACCAGACGGTGATGAAGAGAGAGCTGAGTCTTTCTATGTCAGGCTGGGAAGCATCAAGCGAAACTTCGACTGGGCCTGAGTTTTTTCCGTCAGCTGCCTGCCTGAATCAGAAACGGTCCCGGGGTCGCATAGCTTTTCTCCAGCAGTGTGCAGAAGTCTTCAGCCGACTGCGCTTTGGCCCCGGGTACGCCGAACCCCTTGGCAAGATCTACCCAGTCGATTTCCGGATTGCCGATGTCGAACAGGCTGTTGGCAATGTCGCCCGGATTCTCTACGCCCAGTCTCGCGTACTCTACGTTAAGAATGTTGTAGGAATTGTTGGCGAATATTACGGTGGTGACATTCTGCTGTTCTCTGGCCTGAGTCCAGAGGCACTGAATGGTGTAAGCGGCCCCGCCATCTCCCAGCAAGGCCAGCACCGGTCGGTCGGGGCAGGCCAGCGCCGCGCCCGTTGCACAGGGCCCTCCCTGACCAATGGCGCCCCCCGTAAGACTGAGCCAGCTGTTGGGAGCCGTGTTCTGACAAAAAGGATAGGCAGCGTTTCCGCCACCGGAATCAGTGCAGACGATGACGTCTTCCGGCATGGTGGCGGCAATAGCCTGAACCGTCGATTTGTTGTTCAGTTCTCCCGTGGGTTTACCGATGTCTGCTTTCTGAAAACGCGTAACTTCTGATTGCATCGCGCCGAGGCGTTCGGCCACCCGCTGAAGCGCCTCAAAGGAATCTTCTTCAATGAAGGACAGCCGGGACACTTTGCAACCCTCCGGCACCATCTGTCCGGGAATTCCACGGTAGGCGAAAAATGAAGCCGGAATTTCGCCGCCCACCAGAATGAGGTGCTCGGTGCCTTTCAGAGCGGCCAGTATTTGTTCCGGAAAATAAGGCAGTCTTTCAACGGAAACCCGGCCCGGCCCGCCATCAACGCGGGCGGGGAAGGTGCCATTCAGCAAGCGGCATCCGGTCTTGCTCGCGATCCGGCTGGCAACCTCCATAGCCGCCTGCTCGGCGCCCTGATTTTCCAGAAGCAGCGCCGTTTTTCCTCCCTTGGACAGGATATTGGCAACCTCTATGACGGCGGTTTCATTCACCGTGGCGCGGACGGGTTCCGGGTTGGGACTGACGGGGCCGTGACTGTCTCCCCAGGCGGCGTCTGCTCCCATGATCAATGTTGCGATCTGTCCGGTGGTACCCGCGCTTTGTCGAAGCGAGGCGGTGTAAGCATCTGCGCCATCCTGTGCAAGGGTTTCCGACGTTGAGCAAGATTTTATCCAGCAGGAGAAATTCCGCGCCAGAGTGTCAATGTCAGAGGTGAGCGGCGCATCAAAGCCCACGTGATAATTAGGATGATTGCCAATAATGTTGATCATTGGTGCATTGCCCCGGCGCGCATTGTGCAAGTTGGCAATACCATTGGCCATGCCGGGACCGAGATGGAGCAGCGTTGCCGCCGGTTTTCCGGTCATTCGGCCGACGCCGTCGGCAGCACCAGTGCAGACACCTTCGAACAGGGCCAGTACCGATTTCATTCTCGGTACCGCATCCAGGGCCTGAACCAGATGCATTTCCGAGGTGCCGGGGTTAGCTATACAAAATTCTACGCCGCAGTCGGCGAGCGTATTGATCAGTGCGGTGGCGCCGTTCATTCTGACATCCTGATTGCTAGTGTTGTTGCGATGTGGACCTCAATCATAGCATCAAGTTCGCCTTAGCGTAGGGCCACCGGCACGGATATGACACTATGGACAAATCTGTTGGTGTGGTGGATGGTCAGTGAAACCGCTCCGGAACTCCCGCTTAATCCGGTTTGGCACTGCCTCCGTAGAGAATTTCAGGTACACTCCCCCGATCGTCACAGTGAAAATTTTGGAGATTCATATGAAGGCTCATGCATTCGCTGCTGTTCTCACCGGGCTGCTTTCCACAGGCCAGGTGCTGGCACAGGGCACGTATTCACCGGAGCGTACTCAATGGGGCCAACCCGATCTTCAGGGAGTCTGGAATTTCAGCTCAGTGATTCCTCTTGAGCGCCCGGCATTTTTTGGTGACAAGACTGAGTTAACGCCGCAGGAAATTGAGGCCTTCAAAGCGCAGACTGAATTGGGTCTCGAGGCGCTGAATAATCAGGGTGTCGGGGGATATAACACCTTCTGGACTGAGATGGGCAACGGGGATGATAACCGGACCGCCAGGCTGGTCTATCCTGCGAACGGTAAGCTTCCGGCAACTGTTGAAGGTGTGCCTGTGCAGGTTGGCGGTTTGGGGCCTGATGAACCCGGCGAGCGCCCGGTTCGCATGGTGGTCGGCGGTATCGCCAAAAATGGGCCGGAGGACAGAGGTCTCTCCGAGCGATGCATCGTCGGCTTCAATTCGGGGCCTCCATTTGAACCAAACCTCTATAACAACAATGTTCAGCTTATCCAGAGCAAGGACACCGCCGTGATCATGACCGAAATGATTCACGACGCGCGGATTGTTCCGCTGGATAACCGCCCCGGTCTTGATGACGATATCAGGCTCTGGACAGGCGATTCGCGCGGCTACTGGGAAGGGGATACGCTGGTGATTGAGACCAAAAATTTCAATAGCCTGACCCAGAGTTTCAGCGTCTACGGATCTGCCGAAAACAAAGTGCTGACCGAGCGATTCACGCGAACAGGGCCGTTTACCATGGAATACGAGTACACGCTGGAAGACCCTTCGACCTTTACCGATAAAATTCAGGTGATGACTGTGATGTCTAAAGTGGATGGGCAGCTGTATGAATATGCCTGTCATGAAGGCAATTACGGTATGGTCAATATTCTTCGTGGCGAGCGCATGGCGGAAGCGCGCGGAAGCTAAGCAGGCCAAAGTGGTTTCGATGGCCCGGGCAAGCGTCATCATCCAGCCACAAAAAGGCCGGCGACAGTCGGCTTTTTTGTGCGTCTGTCCGGGCTGACCGGAGCACAACCGGGTGCTGTCTTGATCTAATTGCCTCCTCTGATACGATGACGTCTTCCCTGTTCTCCGACGTATCTAGTGGGTACTTCAGAAGTAATGAAACCAGTGGGTTTTCTGACTCTAATCAGCATCCGCCGATGGCTTACCCTGACCACGTTCCTGTTGCTCACATTCAGCGGTACTGTTCTCGCCCAGCTGCCGCCTCCTGATCAGTCTGAAACGGCAATACCCGCTGATCTGAATGGCCTGCACTTCTACCTGATCACGGTGGATGTGGGGAACAACGTCTGGGACAATTTCGGGCACACTGCGCTTCGTCTTTATGACGAAAATACAAACACCGATCTGGTATTCAACTGGGGGGTGTTTGACATCAGTGGCGGCGTGGTCGACTTCTCCTACAATTTTTTTAAAGGCGTGATGAACTATCGTCTTGCGACCAGCTTGCCAAGCCGTGAATTCGATGTCTATCGCGCCCAGGGCAGAACGGTTTGGCAGGATCGCATCAATCTGACCAATCCGCAGAAAGAAAAACTTTACCGCCGGTTGATGTGGAATCTGCAGGCAGAAAATCTCACCTATGAATACCATTATTTCTTTGATAACTGCACAACTCGCGTCCGTGACTATCTGGATGAGGCTCTTGGCGGGGCTATCTCTGCTCAATACAGCGGCGTCACGGGAAAGACGTTCCGCCATCACATACGGGAGCACTACGCTTCACTTTCATTGATCGGCTTTTCGCTGGACGTGCTGATGAACAGCAATATCGACCGGCAGGTGAGCGAATGGGAGGACATGTTTCTACCCCTGAGTTTTCGCCAACGTCTGCAGGCGATGAGTTCTGATGTGGGCGGCGCTGAGCAAGTCCTGCCGCTGCTGTCAGACCATCAGCAGATTATGGAATTTTCGCCACCTACCGTTCAGCAGAGTGGATATCGGATCGCGTCGGTGGGATTGCTGGTGCCTGTGTTGGTTCTGCTGGTTATGCTGAAGCGGATACCCATGTCCTACTTTGCGACGCATGCGCGCATCAGTCTCAGAGCTGCCGGACTGAACTTCCGCTTGCTGGGGGTAGTGGGTGTGGTTACGGCTTTATTCAGCGGTGTCCTGGGTTTGCTGATGTTGGGCAGCTGGTTTGTCTCGGACCACATTGATACGCACCACAACTTCAATCTGCTCCTGTTCTGGCCTACCGATTTGCTGGGCATAGTAATCGCACTTCGATGGCTGCTATTCCGTCGTCCCTGGCCAATGAGTCATAACAGTGCGCCTTTTATCAACAATTATCTGCTGGCTCATGTACTTGCCATGCTTGCCTATGGCGCTGCCGCCTTTTTCGAATTGACTGATCAGGTTATTGTCGACCTGGCGGTAAATGTAGTGCCCGGGTTATTGCTCTTTACCCTACTGATCTGGCTGGTGGGTTTCGAACCTGCCAGATCCAAGAACATGTTCTTGTAATTACGGAGGCCGGTCTTGATGGATGAAGCAGACAAGTTATGTATTAGCCCAAGGGCGGAGAAGGCCGCGAGTCTTGAAGAGTTCGCTCAGAAAATTGCTGACTCGGCGGCACGTTTGCCCCAGATCGAAGATGGAACCCCTGAGCAAATTCGTGCCTGGCGCAAAGAGCGGGGCAATCCCTTTGCGCCTTCGCCGAGGTTGATGCACAAGACTCAAGATCTCATGATTCCCTTGAGCCGTGGACAAGTGAAGGTTCGGCATTACATTCCCGAAAATGCGGCGCTGGCCAGTGCTGCGTGCTGTATTTATTTCCACGGTGGGGGCTTTGTGCTCGGCGATGTCGATGAATACGACACGCTCACCCAGCATCTGGCTGCGAACAGTGGTTGTCATGTCCTGTCGGTGGACTACGAGCTGGCTCCTGCCAGCAAGGTAAAACAAATCCATCAGGACGGTCTTGAGGTCTATCGCTGGGTTCGCGAACACGGGACTGATCTCGGAATTGACCCGGACCGGATTGCGCTGGCCGGAGACAGCGCCGGTGGCAATCTTACCGCAGCCGTGACGCTGGCGTGTAAAAGGGAGGGTGTCCCGCAACCCCGGTTCCAGGTGCTGATTTATCCGTCCGTCGATCCAGCAATGGAGTTCCAGTCAGTGGAAGAATTTGCTGAAGGGTATTTTTTGACTAAAGCAGGAATGAGCTGGTTCCGGGGGCATTATCTGGAATCGCCGGATCAGGCTCTGGATCCTGAATTGAGGTTTCTGAGCCAGGATCTGGTTGGTCTGGCACCTGCGATGGTGATCACTGCCGGCTTCGATCCTCTCAGAGACGAAGGGCAGGCCTATGCGGACAAACTCAAAGAGAGTCATGTTCGGGTAGAGCACATTTGCTACACCGATCAGATTCATGCATTTCTGTCATTCGCTGGAGGTATCCGGGCAGGGGATGATGCCCTGCGTCGAATCGGAGCTGCCTTGCAGACCGAATTGGCCTGATTCGGAGCCGAAAAAAAGGCCGAGCCTTTCGACTCGACCGATCTTCCGTAACGGCTGGACTGAAGCTTTTGTGCTGTCAGTCTATGTCTTTGACAATCAGAGGTCGACGATTTCAACCCGACGGTTGCGCTGGTAGGCGGCATCGCCGGTAGAGCGATCTGCCGGACGCTCTTCGCCATAACTGACAACCTCGATCTGATTGCGTGCAGCGCCGTTTACAATCAGATAGTTCAGAATGCCGTTGGCCCGTCGCTCGCCAAGAGCCAGGTTATATTCGCGGGTTCCCCGCTCGTCAGCATGACCTTCCAGGCGGACTCGCTTGCTAGGATTGGCGGCAAGGTCGCGTGCATGGTAGGTCAGCACATCGCGGTCTGATCCGCGGAATTCGGAAACGTCAAAATCGAAATAGAAGATCCGGGTTGCCAGCGCAGACCGGCGTGCTCTCTCCTCTGCCGCGGCCGCAGCGGCCTCGGCGGCGCTCTGGCCGCTTTCGCTTGAACTGTTGGTGGTCTGCTCAGTCTGGCTGCTGTCTGCAGCGGCGTCTTCGCTGGTCGAGCTACAGGCTGCAAGCCCGCCGAGCGCAAAGATAACTAAGGCCAATTTTGTCAGTTGAGTTATTTTCATGGCGACTCCAGAGATCAGAAGACCCGATTTAAAAAACCGAGCTATTACAGTGCGTTAACGAGTGGACGAAGAATACTGCATTTAATCGCGCAAATCTATTGGCCGCAAGCATTTTTCATCGTTCTCAGCAGGAATCTTTGTGCTGACGCTCTGTCGTTTCCGTACCGCAGATATTCGTCGAACGATCGTTCGGTTTTTGTTTCACTCCGCGGTCGGTGGTGGTACCCTTCCGACCCTGTGTTGGCGTGGTTTCAGTGTTGCCAATTTACACCGCAACAAGCACTGTAGTTCCCCCGCGCTGCCAATGACTCAAAAATTCCTGGTTTTAGGAGAAACGACGTGAATGCTGACTTTACAGCTGAAGAACTGGCTTTTCAGGAAGAAGTTCGGGAGTTCCTGCAAAACGAATTCCCTGCTGATCTCAAGGCGAAGGTAGACGCCAGTGTCCGCTTGGACAAGGATGACATGGTCCGCTGGCAAAAGATTCTGTTCAAAAAAGGCTGGGCAGCACCAACCTGGCCGGTTGAATACGGTGGCACGGGCTGGAGTCACACCAAAACCCACATCTTTGCGACCGAAATGGGGCTTTACGGGGCACCGGAACCGATTCCATTCGGGATGAAAATGGTAGCGCCCGTCATCATGGCCTACGGCAGTGAAGAGCAGAAGCAGCGATTCCTACCCGACATTCTGGAAAGTAACGTCTGGTGGTGCCAGGGATACTCCGAGCCTAACGCTGGATCCGATCTTGCGTCACTGAAGACTGCAGCGGTCCGCGAGGGAGATGAATATGTCGTCAACGGCAGCAAAACCTGGAATACGCTCGGCCAGTACGCGGACTGGATCTTTTGTCTGGTCCGGACGGACAACACCGTCAAAAAACAGGAAGGGATCAGTTTTCTGCTTATTGACATGAAAACGCCCGGCATCACGATCAAGCCAATCGTGCTTCTTGACGGTTTTCCGGAGGTCAATGAAGTTTTCTTCGATAACGTACGGGTTCCGGCAGAAAATCTGATCGGCGAGGAAAACAAAGGATGGACCTATGCCAAGGTGCTGCTTACCCACGAGCGTACCAACATAGCAGGGGTTCCCCGAGGCAAGCGCCGGCTGAAAGCGCTCAAGCGCATTGCAGGAGAGACAGAAGATGGCTTTGGCGCGAGCATGCTGGAAAATGCCTCGTTCAAGCAGCGGCTTGCCGAAATTGAAATTGAGTTGCAGGCTCTTGAGTACTCTGAACTTCGAACGCTGGCCGCGTTGAGTGTGGGCAAAGCCCCGGGACCTGAATCTTCGATTCTGAAGATAGTCGGCACTGAACTGGCACAGAAGATGGATGAAATGTTCGTCGAGCTGGCAGGTTATAACTGTCTCCCGTTCGTGCCCGAGCAGTTCGAACCCGGGTTTGATGGCGATGCGATTGGTCCGGGCGATTCCGCGTCAGCAGCACTGACCTATTTCAATAATCGCAAGCTCTCGATCTTTGGTGGTTCGAATGAAATTCAGCGCAATATCATCACCAAAGCGGTACTGGGCCTGTAAATAACTGATTAAGCGGAAGGGGCGGTCACAGGATCGCCAATAGCAGAGGTTTTAAACGTGGATTTTTCTTATACAGAAGTACAACAGATGCTGCAGGACTCAGTGCAGAAATTTGTTCAGAAGAGCTATGACTTCGACACGCGCAATAAAATAATCGGCTCTGAAACAGGTTATAGCGCGGACAACTGGCAGTTGTTTGCGGAGCTGGGGTGGCTTGCGGTGCCATTCTCCGAGGAAGATGGCGGGCTCGGAGGGTCTGCCGTCGACCTGATGGTGATCATGGAGGAGTTTGGTAAAGCCAATCTTGTCGAACCCTATACGGCCACCGCAGTACTGGGTGGATCGCTCGTTGCGAACCTGGCCACCGGTGAGCAGAAAGAAACACTGCTCGGAGGCATTATTGGCGGCGAGCTGCAGATCGCACCGGCACTGGCCGAGCCGAATGGTCGTTACAATCCAGCCAGTGTGGCGACTACGGCCACTGCTGACGGAGATCAGATCATACTCAACGGCACGAAAATCGCTGTTGAAAACGGCCCGAATGCGAACACTCTGCTGGTGAGCGCCCGCGAGTCGGGGGAAATTCGGGACGTCGAAGGCATCTCTGTGTTCGCAGTTGAAGCAGGATCGCCCGGCGTGAAGATCAGGAAATATCGCACAGTAGACGGTAAGCAGGCGGCTGAAGTCACCCTTGATCATGTTTCAGTCGCGGCGAGCAATCGGTTGGGCGACGCAGGTGCTGCATTGCCGGGAATTGAATCCGCGCTGAACCGCTCAATCGTTGCAGTCAGTGCTGAAGCGGTAGGGGCCCTTGAAGTGCTGCTGCAGAAAACAGTTGAATACAGCAAAACCCGTAAGCAGTTCGGCACCGCTATCGGTACTTTTCAGGCCCTGCAGCATCGGATGGCTGACATGTTTATTCAGTGCCAGCTGGCCCGTTCAATCGTGATCATGGCGGCGATGTCTCTGGACAGTGATGATTCTTCCGTTGAGAAGGCCAAGGCCGTGGCTGCTGCTAAAAGCCGTGTCGGGAAAGCCATAAAAAGCGTTGGTCAGGAAGCGATACAGATTCACGGCGGTATTGCCATGACTGAGGAGCTTGATGTGGGTCATCTGTTCAAGCGCGTAACCGCCCTGGATCTCGCCTACGGCGACGGTGATTATCATACTCAGCGCTTTGCCGCGCTCTAAACCCCCCACGTCCGATGAGTGAGCTCGTCTTTGTCCGCCATGGGCAAGCCTCGTTCGGCGCAGCCTCCTACGATGCGCTGAGCGAGCGCGGCTTCGAGCAGGTACGTGAGCTCGCCAGGCACTGGCTGGAAATGGGAGAGTCTTTTCAGGCTATCTACTCAGGGACTCTGCAGCGACAAAGAGAAACGGCCGCCGAACTGGCTCCAGTGGTCAAGGATCAGGCCGCGCCGCAGCGCCTGAAGTCTCTTAATGAATACCATGGCGACCCGCTGATCCACATCTATCTGCGCGACCACGCCGAGCGGGAGGGTGTCGCGCCTCCTGACGGGTGGCCGATCAAGGACAACAGAACTTTTCAATCGGTCCTGGAAGCCGCCTCCGCCTGCTGGATCCGGGATGAACTTGAGCCTCAGGACTGCGATCAGGGATTCGAATACTGGCGAGACTTCAAGCAGCGGGTCTATGGGGCAGTAGATCAGATTATGGCAGCACACAGCGGTGGCAGCAGGGTTCTGGTGTCAACCTCCGGTGGCGTGATCGCCACAGCGCTGCAGCGGGTGCTCGGATTTTCCGATCAGCAGGTGATTGCAACCAACTGGATGGTGCACAACAGTTCCGTTACCAAGGTGCGCTACGGGGGTGGCAGAATCTCCCTGAGCCAATTCAACAGCCTGCCTCATTTAGAGCGCCAGGATAAGCAACATCTGATAACCTACCGCTAAACATCCGCCAACAATAAGGAAAATAAAAATTGTCTAGTGTGGACCTGATTGACCGAGCCGGTGACATTCGTGCCGGCGAAGAACTTGATACTGACCGGCTGCGCGATTATCTGGAACCGATACTCGGACCCGTGGCAAAGACTCTGGAAGTCACTCAGTTCCCTGGCGGGCACTCAAATCTGACGTATCTGTTATCTGCCGGCAGTCAGCGGTGGGTACTGCGACGTCCGCCGTTTGGCAGCAAGGTGAAATCCGCCCATGACATGTCCAGAGAGTATCGGATTCTTTCGGCTCTGAAAGATGTGTTTGCCTTCGGTCCTGTGCCGGAACATTTCTGCGATGATCATGAGATTATTGGCTGTGATTTTTATCTGATGAACTGCATTGAGGGCCTGGTGATTCGTCGCGAGTATCCTGCCGGCCTTCAGTTAAGTCCGACTCAGATACGACAGCAGTTGTTGAATTTTTTTGACGTGCTTGCGGATCTCCATTCGGTGGATCTGGTAGCCGCCGGCCTGGACAGCTTCGGGCGGCCAGAGGGTTATGTGCGTCGTCAGGTTGAAGGCTGGTGTCGCCGCTGGGCCGACTCTGCAACGCCGGATACGGTTGACGTTGACGCCACCATGCAGTGGCTGCACGACAACATGCCTGCCGAAAGTGGCAAGGCCAGCGTGATTCACAATGATTACAAGCTGGATAATGTGATCTTCAGCGCCGACAACCCGCTTGAGGTTATCGGCGTGCTGGATTGGGAAATGGCTACCGTCGGAGATCCTCTGATGGATTTGGGCTGTACCCTGGGCTACTGGGTGCAGGTTTCTGATCCGGATTTCTTCCGGGAGTCGCGTACCATGCCATCAGACATCGAAGGCGCGCCTACGCGGCGGGAAATTATCCAGAGATTTCAGGAAAAAACCGGCCTCTCTGTCGACAATTTTCCGTTCTATTTCTGCTTCGGCCTGTTCCGTTTGTGTGTGATCGGCCAGCAGATTTACTATCGCTACTATCACGGGCACACCAAAGATGAGCGTTTTGCGGGGTTTCTTAAGAAAGCATTCGTGCTCCAGCAGATGTGTGAACTGATTATCAAAGGTGAGGTGACAGACTGATGGGTGTCTCAATTAACGAGTTATTTAACGTGACCGGTAAGGTGGCGGTCGTTACCGGAGGGTCGCGGGGCATCGGTCGGATGATCGCCGAGGCGTATGTTGAAAACGGCGTGAAGACCTACATCACTGCTCGAAAAGAGGCGGCCTGTCAGCAAACGGCGGATGAACTGAACCAAAAAGGAGAGTGTGTTGCGCTGCCTGTGGATCTCTCCACGTCGGAGGGCAGAGCACAGTTTGTCTCCGAAATGAAAGCCCGGGAAAAGAAACTCGATATTCTGGTTAACAACGCCGGCGCTGCCTGGGGTGCTCCTTTTGAGGAATACCCAGACGAAGGTTATGACAAAGTCATGGATATCAACGTAAAAGCCATTTTTATGCTGACCCGTGACCTGCTGCCTTTGCTGGAAGAGGGCGCCAGTCCGGAGAACCCCAGTCGAGTGATCAATATCGGTTCCATAGACGGTCTGCGCGTTTCCACTACGGACAACTTCGCTTACGGGGCCAGTAAGGCGGCGGTGCACTTCCTGACAAAGAATCTGGCAGTGCGCCTGGCGAGTAAGGGGCTGACCGTGAACGCCATTGCGCCCGGCCCGTTTGAGAGCAAAATGATGGACCATATGCTTTCGCAGTTCAGAGATAAAATCGAAGCGGAAAATCCTCTGGGACGGATTGGCAACCCCTCAGATATGGGGGGATTGGCCGTCTATCTGGCCTCGCCGGCGACCAGCTACATGACAGGTCAGGTGATCGCGCTGGACGGTGGACGGCATCTGGGTGCCAGACAAGACTAATTCCGCTGAAACCTTCCCAATGATCTCGGCTTGGTGCTACTGTAATCCCTGGACTTAGCGGAAACCTCCCACTGTTGGTTGGCAGACTATCGTGAGCGACAATTCTTTACCTACCGTTCCCCGTACCATTGTTGCCGCTATGGCGTTCGCCAGCGGCTTCTGCATCATGACAGTGGAAATGCTGGGTGCGCGTATCCTCTCGCCATATTTTGGCGGGAGCCTCTCTGTATGGGGCAGCATCATCACAATCTTTATGTTAGCGCTGGCGCTGGGGTATTTGTGGGGTGGCAAACTGTCCGCGCGCAAACCCAGCGCAATAACCTTTGCCGGATTTTTCATCGGGGCGGCGGTCTTCTCCATTCCTATTATTGTTTTCTCAGATGCGATTATGGAACCAATTTTTATGGCGCTGGAGGACCCTCGTTATGGTTCTTTGTTTGCTGCCATATTCCTGTTCTTTATTCCGACGAGTATCCTCGGCATGATTTCGCCTTACGCGGTTCGGCTCATGGTGCAGAATGAAGCGCACAGCGGGCAGATGGCGGGTTTACTCTACTTTATTTCTACGCTGGGAAGCGCAGCCGGAACTCTCGGGACCAGTTTTTATTTCGTGCTCTGGTTCGAGGTCAATCAAATTTTATGGGGTGCTATCTTTACTCTTCTGCTTGCTGGTCTGGTGATACTTGCGGCGCATTATTTCGGGAAGGATAAGAGTGCAACGCATGCCGAGGCAGTCAATCGTGCGTAAATCAGTGCTGTTTGTGTCTGCGATAAGCGCGCTGTTAAGCAGTGTGCTGGCCGGCGTTGTCGCCGCAGAAACTATTCATGAGGAGCGCTCCAAATATCGGGATATCACTGTCACTGAGGTTGGAAACAGGCGCTGCCTGCTATTTAACGTGCATCGGGGTGATCGTAATCAGACCTGTGTTCTGGTCAATGACAAGCAGCGGCTCGTGTTTGACTACACCCGCATGAGTTTTGCGGGTCTGTTGCTCAATGATCGCCCTGAGAGCATTCTGGTGATCGGCCTGGGAGGCGGCTCTATCCCTCTGACCTTCGCTGATCTGTTTCCCGACGCCCGGATTGATGTCGTTGAAATCGATGAGGCCGTAGTCAGTGTTGCGGAGGAATTTTTCTTCTTCGAAGAAACCGAGAATATGACGGTTTACGTCGATGACGGCCGGCCATTTATCAAGCGAGCAGGAATCAGGCGGGAGAAATATGACTACATCGTGCTGGATGCTTTCAGCGGCGATTATATTCCCGAGCACATGCTGACCCGCGAATTTCTGGATGAAGTGCGAAACATCATGCGACCGGAGTCGGTGCTGGTCGCCAATACCTTTTCAACCAGCAGGCTTTACGATCATGAGTCGGTGACCTATCAGCGGGCCTTCGGTGAGTTCTTTAATTTCAAGTTACCCACCACAGGAAACCGGATAATCATTACCCAGCTGGAGCCTTTGCCTCCCAGAAGCCAGCTGGTGGAAAAAGCCCAGTCGTTTGCAGGTCGATTGGAGAAATACGGCGTCCCCATCGTCGAGTACCCCTCGAGGCTGTCCACCCGGGTCGATTGGGACATGAGCCGCAGGCAGCTCACCGATCAATACGCTCCGGCTAACCTGCTGCGAGGCAACTGAGGGTCTGCCGCCGCCTTTGATGGCTTTTTGGGGTGCGGGGCCGCTTGATGAGTCGGGGTCACTGAATTCAACAATGGTGCCCGGCACCTGGCGGCACGGTCGTCGTGACGCTAAGAAAAATCCCGCATCATGTTTCGAGCGATAATGACCTGCTGAATCTGGCTGGTTCCCTCGTAAAGTCTGAACAAACGCACGTCCCGGTAGAAGCGCTCCACCGCATATTCAGACATATAGCCAGCTCCTCCATGGATCTGAACTGCGCGATCCGCGACGCGGCCGACCATTTCAGTGGCAAACAGCTTGCAGGCAGAAGACTCGGTGCTCACGTTCTCTCCGCTGTCGCGTTTTCTGGCGGTTTCAAGGGTCATGCATTTCGCGGCGTAGGTCTCAGTCTGGGAGTCTGCCAGCATGCCCTGTATCAGCTGTTGTTCAGCAATTGGCTTGCCAAATTGTTTGCGCTGCAGGGCGTATTCAAGTGAGTCGTGAATCAGTCGCTCAGCGACGCCTACGCTTACGCCGGAAATGTGCAGGCGGCCCCGGTCCAGAACTTTCATCGCTGTCACGAAGCCTTCACCTTCTTCTCCGATCAGATTTTCGGCGGGCACCCTGCAGTCCTCAAAAATTACATCACAGGTCATGGAGCCGGCTTGCCCCATTTTTTTGTCTACTGAGCCAAGGGTAATTCCCGGAGTGTCCCGCTCAACGATGAAAGAAGAGATACCCCTCGCTCCCTTATTGTCCGGATCGGTCCGCGCCATCACGTTGAACGTGTGGGCAACCTTGGCATTGGTGATATAGCGCTTGGTTCCATTGAGAACATAATGATCGCCATCCCTGACCGCGGTGGTTTTCAGTGAGGCGGCATCAGAACCGGCTTCCGGTTCCGTGAGACAAAAGCAGGAGATCCATTCGCCGGAGGCGTATTTCGGCAGGTACTTCTGCTTTTGTTCCTCTGTGCCATTAAACACTACTGCTGCAGAGCCGATGCCGTTGTTCGTGCCCATGATGGAGCGAAAAGCGGGGGAGGTTCTTCCCAGGGCGATGGAAACCAGGATTTCCTCTTCCATGGTCAGGCCGAGACCGCCGTACTCTTCCGGAATGGTGAGCCCGAAGAGTCCCAGAGCTTTCATCTCTTCGAGAATGTCGTCAGGTAGCCTGCCTTCGGTAGCCAGACGCTCTTCATTAGGTACAAGTCTCTCCCTGACAAAGCGTTCAATCAGATCGACAAGCTGCTTAATTGTTTCCTGATCCCTGATCATGTAGACCCCCTTTTTTCGGTGCGGCTAAGCTACCACAGCCGCAGGTTTTATGCGACTCTGGCCCCGATTTGCGGGCCTGTGCGCCTATGCTAGAATGCCCGAATATCTGCGCTGCAGCGCACATTCAGGTTACCGCACGGGCGCCCAAGCCTGTGAGGCCCGCTGTACGCAAACGGTACTCAGGTACTTCGTCCTGGGTTATCAATCCCGCCACGCTCATTCGACAAATAAAAAGGGTATGAGATGTCTGAAACTGCCTTAACCGATGCGTTTATCTACGACGGCATCAGAACGCCCTTCGGGCGCCATGCAGGTGCCCTTGCGCCGGTCCGACCAGACGATCTTTTGGCTCATGTCATCAGAACGGTAGTCGAGAAAAACGATTTCCCGAAGGAAGCCTTTGAGGATGTTATTGCCGGTAACACAAACCAGGCCGGTGAAGATTGCCGGAATGTTGGACGCTTCGCCTCGCTTCTTGCAGGGATGCCCGTTGAGGTTGGTGGACTGACGGTCAACCGACTGTGTGCCTCCGGCCTGGCGGCGACCCTGCACGCTGCGAATTCGGTGAAAATACGCGAAGGAGAACTGTTCGTGGCAGGCGGCGTGGAATCTATGAGCCGCGCTCCCCTGGTGTTGTCCAAGGCGCACGGGCCTTATGACCGTGGTCAATCACTGGCAGACAGTACTCTGGGCGCCCGATTTACCAACCCCGCCTTCGCTGCCGGGTTTGGTAATGACACGATGCCGGAAACCGCAGACAACATCGCGTCGGACGTCGAGATTTCCCGGGAAGACAGCGACCGCTTTGCTGCGGCTTCTCAGGCTAAATATGAAGCCGCGCGCGCGGACGGTTTTTTTGAAAATGAAATAGTTGCCATTGATGTACCGCAGGGAAGAAAAAAACCGCCAGTTACCGTCGCGGCGGACGAGCACCCCCGGCCCCAGACCACGCTTGAATCATTGTCCGGACTGCGAACGCTGTTCGATAACGGTGTCGTTACCGCTGGAAATGCTTCGGGGATCAATGACGGAGCTGCCGCACTGATAGTGGGGAGCCGTGAAGCAGGTGAACGCTACGGAGTCAAACCCAGGGCTCGCATCGTGGCGGGCGCGGTCGCCGGTGTCGAGCCGCGGGTGATGGGTTTTGGTCCGGTCTTTGCGATTCAGAAAGCCCTCGGGCGAGCGGGCCTGCAGCTGTCGGATATGGACATTATTGAAATCAATGAAGCCTTCGCCTCTCAGGTGCTTGGCTGTCTTAAGTTGCTTGATGTTGATTTTTCGGATTCACGCGTAAATCCCAATGGCGGTGCCATTGCCGTCGGACATCCTCTTGGTGCTTCTGGTGCGCGGATTGCCCTGACGGCCATGCGGCAGCTGGAACGGAGCGGTGGGCGCTATGCGGCCATCAGTCTGTGTATCGGTATCGGTCAGGGGCTGGCGGCAATTCTGGAACGAGTTGACTGAAATACTTTCATTTAAAAAAGTAAGGAATAAATATGTCGGAAGTTGTGAGTTATCAGCTGAAGGAAAATATTGGTGTCATTGTGGTAAACAGCCCACCGGTAAATGCGCTGTCGCAATCTGTGCGTGAAGGAATTCTAGACGCTGTCAATCAGGCGCAGGAGGACAGCTCAGAGGCAATCGTGCTGCGCTGTGATGGTCGTACCTTCATTGCTGGCGCCGACATCACTGAGTTTGGCAAGCCGCCAAAGGCGCCCGGGCTGCCCGAGGTCCTTTCGGCGATAGAAAACTCAAGTAAGCCCGTGATCGCGGCAATTCATGGCACTGCCCTCGGAGGTGGATTTGAAGTTTCTCTGGCCTGTCACTATCGCTGCGCGATTGCTTCAGCGAAAGTGGGTTTGCCGGAGGTCAAGTTGGGTCTTCTTCCTGGTGCTGGCGGAACGCAGCGAGTACCGCGGCTTGCGGGTGTCAAGGCAGCCCTGGATATGATAACCGGAGGCAATCCAATTTCTGCCGCCAAGGCCAAAGACATGGGGCTGATTGACGAAGTGCTGACCGGCGAGGATGTAGAGAGCAGTGCGATCGCCTACGCGCAGGAATTGCAGCGAACAGCTGCGCCTCTGAAACGTGTACGCGACATTACAATCGACCCGGCCACAGTGGAGGCTGGATTCTTCGATGAAGCCCGAGCCCGGTTGGCAAAACGGGCACGCGGGCAGATCGCGCAAGACCGCATCGTTTCCTGCCTTGAAGCCGCGGTGAGTCTGCCGATGGATGAAGGTCTGGCAAGAGAGCGTGAATTATTCGGCGAACTGGTGACATCTCCTGAGTCAGCGGCGATGCGCCACATATTCTTCGCGGAGCGTATGGCTGCCAAGATCAAGGACCTGCCGAAGGATACGGTCACCAGAGACATCAAGAAAGTGGCCATTATCGGTGGTGGCACAATGGGTGGAGGCATCGCCATGTGCTTTGCCGGAGTGGGCATACCGGTGGTGCTGGTTGAGGTTGATGACGAGGCGCTGGAGCGTGGTCTTGGCATTATCCGCAAGAATTACTCCATAACCGTACAGAAGGGCAAACTCAGCGAAGACAAGATGGAGCAGCTGATCAGCACGATCAGCGGTACGACCAGCTATGACGATATTGCCGATGTGGATCTGGTCATTGAGGCAGTGTTTGAAAACCTTGACCTCAAAAAAGAAATCTTCGCGAAACTCGATTCGGTCTGCAAGGCCGGAGCCATTCTTGCAACTAACACGTCCTATCAGGATGTCGATGCGATTGCTGCGGCGACAGGTCGGCCTGAGGATGTTGTTGGGATGCATTTCTTTTCCCCTGCCAATGTCATGAAGCTGTTGGAAGTGGTTCGGGGAGACCGAACCGCAGACGATGCTCTGGCAACGGCCATGGCGATTGGCAAGAAAATCGGCAAAGTGTGTGCGCTGTCGGGCGTATGCTACGGGTTTATCGGTAATCGGATGCTGGGCGGCTATGGCAGGGAGGCGCAGATGTTGCTGCTCGACGGCTGCACGCCGGCGCAGGTCGATTCCGCCCTGGAGAAATTTGGTATGGCGATGGGTCCACTGGCTATGGGCGATCTTGCCGGTCTCGACGTGGGTTATAAAGCAAGACAGGCCCGTACGGATCTGCCTGATGACCCGAAGCTTTATCGCATGGGCACATTACTGGTCGAAATGGGGCGCTTTGGCCAGAAGACCGGTTCAGGATTCTATACCTATGATCCCGAGACCCGCCGCCGTCAGTCGGACCCTGAAATAGAGTCACTGATCAAGACGGAAGCTGCCAAGCTGGACGTTGAGCAACGCGACGTGACAGAGGATGAAATTCTGGCCCGCTGTTTCTATCCCCTCATCAATGAAGGAGCGAAAATTCTTCAAGAAGGCATTGCGCAACGGCCCAGTGACATCGATGTGGTGTATGTATTTGGATATGCCTTTCCGGTCGCCAAAGGTGGGCCGATGTTCTACGCAGACCAGGTTGGTCTAAAAAATGTGTATGACAAAATTTGCGAGTTTCGTGACCGCTACGGCGAGCAGTACTGGCAACCCGCACCGCTGCTTGAACAGCTGGCAAAAGAAGGTAAGACATTTGCTGAATGGGACAGAGAAAGGAGTCTGGCGTAATGCTGTCGTATCAAACCGGAGCGCCGGGTGCCCCGTTACTTGAGGTTGAATCAGAAACCCCTGTGCCCACCGGGACAGAGGTGCTGATAAAGACTGTTGCTTGTGGAGTCTGCCATTCAGATATACACCTCCATGACGGCGGATTCGAACTTGGCGGAGGCAAGGTGCTGAATGTTGGCCGTGAAGGACATGTGCTTGGCCATGAAGTTTTCGGGGAAGTGGTCGCAGTCGGGCCGGATGCGCAGGACGTTGCCGTGGGAGACCGTCGGGTCGTCTATCCATGGATAGGCTGCGGTGAATGCGCGGTGTGTCAGCGTGGTGAAGAGCATCTGTGTACCCCGGGTCGGGCTCTGGGCATTGTGGCAGCAGGAGGTTTCGCCACACATGTGCTGATACCCCACAGTCGCTACTTGTTCGACAAAGGCGCTGTGCCTGACGCGCTGGCAGCCACCTATGCCTGTTCGGGGCTGACAGCCTATGGCGCGATCAAAAAGCTGGGCAAGCTGAACCCGGCAGATGAGGTGGTCATCATTGGTGCCGGGGGCGTCGGGATGATGGCGATTCAGATAGCCAGGGCGTTGGGAATTGATCCGATTGTCGTTGACATTGACCCGGCGAAACTTGAAGCAGCCCAACAGCTGGGTGTGACGCGCACCTACGACTCATCAGATATGGATTCTGCGAAAACAATTCGTAAGGCGAACGGCGGGGTTTATGCTGCGCTTGATTTTGTCGGTGCAGAATCCAGTGTCAATTACGGGCTCGCGACGCTGCGCAAAGGAGGTATGCTGCTTGTCGTCGGTCTGTTTGGCGGTGCACTGAGCTTGCCCATCCCTTTCCTGCCCATGAATGCACGGGTGATTCAGGGCAGCTACGTGGGCAGTCCTGAGGACATGGCGGAGCTGATGATGATGGTGCGTGAGGGCAAGATAGCGCCCATCGACATCCAGGAGCGTCCGCTCTCCGAGGCCAGTGTTGCCCTGGCAGATTTAAAACAGGGCAAAGTGAAAGGTCGGCAGGTTCTGATAGTAGACTGAAAGTTCCAAAAAGGAGAAAAGCGTTGCTAGCATTAGAGCAATTCCGGGATTCAACCCGTGCCTGGTTGGAGGAGAACTGCCCTCCCAGTATGCGTACCCCCATGGTGCCGGAAGAAATTGTGTGGGGCGGTCGTAATGCGGTCTTTACCAATCCCGAAAGCAAGCTCTGGCTGGACAGGATGGCCGAGAAAGGCTGGACCTGCCCAACCTGGCCTGCCGAGTACGGTGGCGGAGGTCTGAGTAGCGAAGAGGCGAAAATACTCGCTGAAGAGCTGGCGCGCATCAATGCGCGCATCGCCTTGACCAGTTTTGGCATCAGTATGCTCGGACCAGTACTGTTGGAATATGGCACTCACGAGCAGAAAATGGAGCATATTCCCAAAATAATCCGCGGTGAAATCCGCTGGTGCCAGGGATACTCGGAACCCGGTTCCGGTTCAGATCTGGCCAGTCTGGGTACCAAAGCGATTCTTGAGGGCGATGAGTACGTCGTTAACGGCTCAAAAGTCTGGACTTCCTATGCGGATAAAGCCGACTGGATATTTTGTCTGGTTCGAACAGATTTCGAGGTCCCCAAGCACTCCGGCATCAGTTTTCTGCTGTTCGACATGAAGAGTGAAGGGGTCAGCACGAAACCGATTCAGCTCATCAGCGGCTCCTCTCCTTTCTGTGAAACGTTCTTTGATAACGTGCGGGTGCCGGCCGCGAATCTGATGGGCAGGCTGAATGAAGGCTGGTCCATTGCCAAGCGTCTGCTACAGCACGAGAGAACCATGATTTCCGGATTCGGGCTGGCCAGCGGGCAGGGCGACCGCGGCGGAACCACTTCCACGACTGCGAGTCTGGAGGGGGCTGCCATGCACTACAGAGGCGATAAGGATCGCCTCACTGATCCTGCTCTGCGAGATCAGATTGCTCAGTTCAAGATTGACAGTGAAGCCTTTGCGCTGACTTCGCAGCGTTCCAGCGAAGAGAGTAGGCAGGGTGGGCCGAATGCGACTTCCTCTATGCTCAAATATTACGGCTGTGAGCTCAATAAGCGACGGTACGAGCTTTTCCTTAAGGCAATGGGGAGCCAGGGGCTTGGCTGGGAAGGAGACGAGTTTGAGGCAGAAGAGCTGCAGGTTACCCGTGAGTGGTTGCGCTCCAAAGCCAATTCTATCGAGGGCGGGACGGCTGAAGTCCAGCTGAATATTGTGGCTAAACGTGTTCTCGGGTTGCCGGACATGTTGAGTCTCGCCAGTAAGAAATAGGGATAAAGCGGTTATGGCGATGGTATTAAGTGAAGACCAACAGCTGCTCAGAGATTCAGCCAGGAGTTTCTGTCAGGACAACGCACCGATATCAGTGATGCGTCGCCTCAGAGACGAGAAATCAGAGCTCGGCTACGACGAAGCCATCTGGCAGCAAATGATCGAGCTCGGGTGGCCGGGAATGGCAATTGCTGAAAAGTATGGGGGCTTCGAATTTGGCTACACCGGACTCGGTCTGGTTCTGGAAGAAACCGGCCGTACCCTTGCCAGTTCACCTCTCATAGCGTCGGTTCTTCTGGGTGCCAGTCTCTTGTCTGAAGCGGGTAGTGAAGAGCAAAAGTCCGGGCTACTCCCTCAAGTTGCTAGCGGTAAACTACGTCTGGCTGTCGGTGTTGATGAGGGACCCCATCACAATCCGTCGCGAGTCGCATGCACAGCCATGAAGCAAGGCGCTGAATATGTGCTCACCGGAGCGAAAAGCTTTGTCCTTGACGGCCACATTGCAGACAAGCTGATTGTTGCTGCGCGCACATCCGGTGAACCGGGCTCAGAGAACGGAATCAGCCTGTTTTTGCTGGAAGCAGGCTGTCAGGGCCTGCAGATTCAGAGAACCCAAATGGTAGACAGTCGTAATGCGGCCAACCTGGTGCTGGATCAGGTCCGCATCTCTGAAGATTCTCTGCTCGGTTCAGAAGGAGCGGGATTTGCGGCTTTGGATGCTGCGCTGGATATTGCGCGTATCGGGGTTGCCTCAGAGATGCTTGGCAGTGTGCAGGAGGTTTTCCAGCGTATTGTTGAGTATCTGAAACAGCGGGAGCAGTTTGGCGTTCAGATCGGTGCATTTCAGGCGCTACAGCATCGGGCGGCTGAGATGTACAGTGAGATTGAACTCTGTAAATCGGCAGTTCTTGGCGCTTTGCGGTGTCTGGATGATCCTTCGGCAACCGCGAAAGACCGTGCCCGCATGGCCAGTCTCGCGAAAGCGAAACTGAGTGAAGTGTCAGAAAGAGTCAGCAACGAAGGGATTCAGATGCATGGCGGCATCGGAATGACCGATGAATTTGATATCGGTTTTTTCCTGAAGCGGGCAAGAGTGGCACAGCAGTTTCTGGGTGACGCCTCCTTCCATCGCGACCGTTACGCAACGCTGCATAATTTCTGATCTCAGAATCCGGAGACGGTCTGCGTCAATGCCTGAGTCTTGTGACGCACTGCAGTTCTTATCGCGCAATGGTCTGCAGACGCACAGCGCCGGTGCTGAAGTGGTGTGGGAGCAGCTCACTGCTGCCGTACTAACGCTTCTGTGGATTCCGTTTAAGACTTACTGTGCAGTAAAGCCCGCTCAGTCCGGAAATTCAGGTAAGCTGCGCGAGTTTAAGATGACTTGTCTCACGTCGCGCCCGGGGTCTGCCCGGTATGCCTTGTGGCCGTCGTGAATACTTCTCTGTGGCAGGTCTGACTGATTTCAGGCCCTGAAAGGTTGCTCAATGTTACTTGCCGGTTTTGCGGCCATTATTGCGGTGCTCATTTACCTGCCTTCTTTCTGGGTTCGCCGCGTCATGGGCTTATACGGGGGCGACAGTGTCGCTATCCGGGGTACGGGCGCAGAGCTGGCGCGGCACTTGATTGATCGATTTCAGCTCAACGGCATCGCTGTGGAGGAGTGTCCTCCGTTTAAAGATCACTTTGATCCTGAAGGGCCGGTGGTCAGACTGAGCCCGCAAAATTATCAGGGGAAATCTCTGACAGCTGTGGCAGTAGCGGCACATGAAGTGGGCCATGCGATTCAGTTTTATCGGCAGGAGCAGATCTTTCAGCTGCGTAGAAAATATCTGCCAGTGGCTTCGGCTCTGAATCGCTGCGGAATTCTGATCATGTGGCTCATCCCTATTGCCGGGATATTGCTGCGCGCCCCCGGGGCTCTGGCAATCATGGTTGGCCTGTCGCTATGCCTGCAGTTAGGGGGTGCCATGGCCTACCTGATCATCTTGCCAGAAGAATGGGACGCCAGTTTCAATAAAGCTCTGCCGATTCTGATTGAAGGGGATTACATCGAACAAACGGATATCCCGGCGGTCAGGCGGATACTGAAAGCGGCGGCTTTGACCTACTTTTCAGCCGCTCTGGCCAATATTCTGAATATCAGTCGGTGGTTATTGCTGTTTCGCAGATAGTCTGCCGGCGTCAGCGCTGCGGGAAGGGTTTATGGAAGTGATAGAAAAAGTCTGTGTGTATTGCGGTTCCGGCTCCGGGGCAGGGGAGGCGTATCTGAAGGGTGCGCGCGAGCTGGGTGAGGAGCTGTTGAAACGGGAAATTGAACTCGTGTACGGCGGTGCCAGTATCGGGCTGATGGGAGAGTTGGCGAATACAGTTTTACACGGCGGCGGAAAGGTGACGGGGGTCATGCCAGTCGGTCTGTTTCGTCGTGAGGTGCCACATCATGATTTAACGGAGATGATTGAGGTGAGCACTATGCATGAGCGCAAAGCCATTATGGCAGATCTGGCCGATGCTTTTATTGCGCTGCCCGGTGGTCTCGGAACTGCTGAAGAGTTATTTGAAATCCTGACCTGGTCACAGTTGAAAATTCACAGCAAGCCCTGTGGCATTCTCAACACTGCCGGATATTACGATAAATTGTCGGAATTTCTGACTCATGCGGTTGATCAGCAATTCATCCGGACGCAGCACGAATCGATGATAGTCTGGTCTGATTCGCCGGCCGGATTGCTGGATAAATTTGCGCACTACAGTCCCCCGACGGAAACCAAGTGGTTGAATCTGGACCGTGGATAGTCAAAGTCACAGAAGGCGCGGGCCTTTGAGTCTGCGAAATGAAATGATCTGCTGGAGAACACATGGATGACTCTTTGAATGTGTATGACGAGCCGCTGATTCCCTGCGGGACAGATCCGGTCACGGGCTACTACCGCGATGGGTGCTGCAATACAGGCGCCGGAGATCACGGCTCCCATACGGTTTGTGTCGAAGTGACACAGGAATTCCTTGAATTTTCCCGCTCGCGGGGCAATGACCTGATGACGCCGGCCCCGCAATTCGGTTTTCCCGGTTTGTCTCCCGGTGACAACTGGTGCCTGTGTGCCGCGCGCTGGCTCGAGGCCTGTCACAACGGCAAGGCGCCGAAAGTGTATCTGATGAGGACGCACAAACGGGCACTCGAGATCGTCCCTCTGGAAAAACTGAAGCAGCATGCTGCCGATATCAATTGAGTTAAGCGCCCGATTGTCTCAACGCGGCGCGGTCCGCTGTGGGTATCTGGCCGGGGCAGGCTCAGTCTGATAAGAGGACAAACTGACTGATGAATGTTGCTGATTTATTCAGAGCGTTTCTTAGCCTTGGTCTGCCTGTGGCCGCACTGAGCTGGGTGCTTTTCTCCTGGATTTTCAGCAGCGGCGAAATTGGCCGTAGCGAGAAAAGGGCAGCAATCAAGAAGCAGGTAAAAAAACTCAGATCTCTGGATGGTCTGCGGGGGAAAACGGGACGCAAACTCGTTTTTGATAAGTGGGTTAAATCTGGCACCGGCTTTTATGGTCTGGCTGGTCTCTGGACATTAGTCGTCATTGAGGCCGGTGAATTACTGGAGTTTCTGACTGACCCGGATCGGTTCGCGAGTATGGATGAGGCCGGGATAGCGGCCTTCATTCTGGGGATTGTCGTCAACCAGCTGACGAATGTCATTCAGGCAATGATCTGGTGGAGTTACTGGCCTGCAGATTCTTTGCTGGTCTGGGTGTCGGTGGCTTATGTCAGCTTCTGGTCAGGTGTTGAGTTGGCCAGGCGCTCGAAGGCACAATCGGTCAGCGAGGTTCTGACCCGTATCCGGGATAAAAACACCCCAAAGAGCGAATAACCGAACAGCCTGACTGCGGCTCAGTGTGCGTCCAGCCCTTCAGTCAGTTCGATTCGCACGCCACCGGGATCGGTAAAAAAAGCGATCGCCAATCCTAGTGCTTCAATTTCACGATAAGGCACCTCGAACTGGATGCCCTTGGCTTCAAGTTGCTGGCAAAATTCCCGGAGGTTCTCAATTTCGAAGCCGATGTGATCGATAGCGGTTCCGAGAGTGGGTTGTCTTGGTGCGCTGGCATTACCAAAACTCAGATTGGTGCCCGGCACGTTTGTTGTCGTGGCGATTGTGCCCCGCGGTCGGATTTCCAGATCAAAAATTTCCACATACCAGTCCAGCAGACTTTCGTAGTCCTGCGTGAAGTAGTGGATGTGATAGCCGGTGAATTCTTCATGCAGGCCCTGGTCTTCCTGAAGTTCGACATAGACACCGTCCGGGAGTGTGACGTAGGCGTTGGTCTGACCTTCGGCACCGGTGAATACCCGGCCCATTTCCAGCCCTGCTGATTCCCATTTATCGATGAACTGCTGGATATTGCGTACTTTGAAACCAAAATGGTCCATCACCGTTTCACGCGAGCCCATGGTGGGCGTCTGCTCGGCAAACATCACAATAAGATTCGGAAATTTTACGGCGCGCAGGGGTCCGATACTGATTTCTTCTCCGCCAAAATGCTCTGTCCAAATTTCAATATGCTGTGCAATATCCGATACATTGAGATGCATGTGGCCATAGGTAATGCCGGAGCCATTGGGAGTTGCCAGTTGCGCATGAGCGATCTGGCTGCACAGAGTAAACAGTAAAGCTGAAAGCAGTGTTCTCAAGGTTCTGTTCTCCTTAACGGGTCGACGAGAGTTTTAATCGATGATTGCCTGATAAATTCCACTTCGGAGTTTGCTGTAATCGTCTATGCCCTGTGCCGGGATCAGTTGAGTCAGATAAACCACAACCAGTTCTTCAGCCGGGTCTACCCAGTAGGTTGTATGGTAGGCGCCTCCCCAGCCATACTCTCCCTCAGAACCGAGTATGCCTCTCTCACCCAGATCAGTGACAACAAAAAAACCCAGACCAAACCCCTGGCCATCGCGGAACGGTATGCCTCCAAGATGATCGGTTGTCATCAGTTCGATCGTCTTGCGTGACAGGATGCGCTGCCCGTCCAGCTCGCCACCGTTCAGAGTCATTTGCAGAAATCGGGCGTAGTCGTTTGCGGTGGAAACCAGGCCGGCGCCGCCGGAGAATGAGATATTAGGACCGCTGCCCTGCACATAGAGACCCTGGCTCTGCATGCCGTCGCTGCTGTCGATCGCACGTACTCCGCCTCCTGGTGCGGGCTCATAAACAACAGCGAGGCGCGCTGCTTTGTCTTCTGGCAGAAAAAAATGGGTGTCGGTCATTGCCAGGCGCTCAAACAGCTCTTCGGTCATAAAGGTGTTCAGATCTTTGCCGCTGGCGACCTCTATCACAGCGCCCAGGATGTCTGTGTTGTATCCGTAAATGTATTCCTCTCCCGGATGCTGGTCGAGGGGCAGGGCGGCCATCCGCTTGATGGACTCCAGAACAGGCTCAGTTCTGTCAGCAAAGTACCATCCCTGAAAACCCGCCTGCTGCCACTGATCCCGCGCCGGACCGCTGCCATAGCTGACTCCGCCAGTGTGGGTGAGCAGGTGGCGAATGGTGATGGGTCGCCTGGCGTCTTCCAGACGATAGCTGCCGTCCGCTTCGCTGACGGCAACTTTCATGTTTTCCCATTCTGGGATATAGCGACTCAGAGGGTGGCTGATATCAAGTTGGCCGCGCTCATGGAGTATCATGATGCCGGTGCTTATCAGTGCTTTTGTCTGAGAGGCGATCCGGAAAATGGAATCTTCACTCATGGGGATCCCTGCTGCCTTATCCTGCCAGCCGTTAGCAGCCGAAAAAACTACCCGCCCCTTACGCAGTACCATGGCAACCTGACCGGCAAGCTGTTCATTCTCAACATATGATTTCAAGACCGTATCCAGACGATCGAGCCGTTCTGATGACATGCCGGCCCGCTCCGGTCTGACGCGGGAAAAGTCGGCGGCAAAACCGAGTTGCACGGTGGCGAGCAGTACAACTGTGATAGTGGTGAACAGGCGTAAAAAGGGGAGAAGTGCTCTCATAGCCTCAGTGTCCTCTGTAATGATGATTCATCCATGCCCGGATGATTTGAGGGATTCTTATTCTGGTCTTCTGACTATCTCTGAATAGAGCAAAAAAAACAATGTTGAATTCAGGCCGCAGGATCGCGCTGAGGCAGAAAGCGGGCTGGCAAGTCCGCTCCCGGAGCGCAGTCAGGGCAGCTCATTCTCGAAAAAAATGGCAAGACGGAGGCCGGCCAGCCCTAGCCTCTGGCGGGAAATATTCTGCATCTGGACGACATAGACGTCGTCCAGTGTTTGGCCGGGAAGACCGGTGTTACTGCTTTCAGCGTCAAGAATCGCTTCGCGCAGATCTGCGTCATAAACAGATGTCAGCAGGATGCTCCGGCTTTCGTTCATCCAGGCCGTCCAGTCGCTTTCAACGCCCTGAATCGTCGGCCTTGAAAATCCGGTGACCCGTGAAACAAGAATTGGCAGCTCCTGGCTGACCCCGCTCGCAGTCAGCGCCCTGTCCCAGCGGGCATGCAGGTTGCTGTCGCCGATCCGGATTGCGTTTCCCCCTCTGTCTCCGGTCTCGAACAGAGAAGCGGTATAAAGCGAACCGGTATGCAAGGGCTGGTGAATGTCACCGATAAGATGCAGCACCCAGCACAAGGCGATTGCGCGCGCCGGCGCCGGTGCGGAAGCATTACTCAGCACCGACGCGTTGTAGTCAATGCCGGTAACGACATTGGATACCTTCTCTTCGCTGTCTACCTCGCCCCGTTCGATGCCATCAACATTGGCAAATGCGTCGATGCCCAGATAGACATTACCCTGGAAGGGTGCCGAGTCTCTGATCCAGGCGCCGTCGGTGTAGTGCCATGAAGAACGGTTGTATCGTGCGCGTTCCTCGTCAGGCAGGCCACGGGCAATGTCTGGCCAGAATGCGGCCTGACCAAGCAGCCACTGCGTCATCTGCTCTTCGTTATCGCGATCAATGTAGGCCGGAATCTGATCAATGAAATCCTGCTGATAGCGAGGGTGCGCCCTCAAGATGCCCATTAATTCAGCAGCAGTGTCCGGTCCCATGAATTCCAGCGCCACTGCAGCGCTGAGCCGGTGGCCCACCGAATCCCAGGCAAGCGCAGGAACGGCCCAACTGAGGAATAGCAAAAGCAGCGGTGGAAGCAATCGGATACGAGTTGAACGGTTCAGTTGCTGAGTCATTCTGGGTTCCCGGGAGCTGTGGGTGCAAAAGCACCCACGGCAGGCCGCTTTAGTAAACTTCAAAAAGTCCGGCAGCACCCATGCCCCCGCCAACGCACATGGTGCAAACGACGTATTTCGCGCCCCGGCGCTTACCCTCGATCAGTGCGTGACCGACCATGCGAGCGCCACTCATACCGTAAGGGTGGCCAATTGAAATCGCGCCACCATTAACATTCAGCAGTTCATTGGGTATCCCCAGTTCGTCCCGGCAATAGATTACCTGCACGGCAAACGCTTCATTAAGCTCCCACAGGCCAATGTCATCCATGGACAGATTGAAGCGCTCCAGCAGTTTCGGAACGGCTTTAACCGGACCAATGCCCATTTCATCAGGTTCGACTCCGGCAACTGCCATGCCCCGATAGGCGCCCAGCGGATTGAGGCCTTTCTGCTCGGCCAGTTTGCTGTCCATCACTACGGAAGCAGAGGCACCATCAGACAGCTGGCTGGCATTTCCCGCGGTAATAACCCCGCCCTCGAATACCGGCTTCAATCCGTTCAGTCCTTCTAGGGTCGTTGTGGGTCGGTTGCCTTCGTCTTTTTCGAGATGAACATCGTGGACGCTCTGCTCTTTGGTTTCTTTGTCAACGAAGACCATTTTCGAAGGCAGAGGTGCGAGTTCTGCATCGAAGGCACCTGCCTGCTGAGCGGCGGCGGTCCGCTGCTGGCTTTGCAGCGCGTATTCGTCCTGCTGCTCGCGGCTGATGTTGTAGCGCTTGGCGACAACCTCGGCAGTCTCCAGCATCGACATATAAGCGTGCTCGGACTTGTCAGTGACGCTGGGGCTTTGTGCGCGGAAGCCGTTGCGATGTTCGTTCTGCACCAGACTGATAGAGTCCAGGCCTGCTCCGATCACAATGGGCATGTTGTCATTGACGACCTGCTTGGCGGCAGTACAGATCGCCATCATGCCCGATGCGCACTGCCGATCTATGCTCATGCCCGAGACTGAGCTCGGCAGCCCTGCTGCAACAGCTGCCGTTCTGCCGATGTTGTAGCCTGATGTGCCTTGCTGCATGGCGCAGCCCATGATCACGTCATCGACCTCGGCCGGCTCGATCCCTGCCCGGCGGACTGCTTCAGCAATCACGTGGCCGCCAAGTGTGGGGGCGTCGGTATCATTGAAAGCCCCTCGGTAGGCTCTGCCGATAGGTGTTCTTGCGGTTGCTACGATTACTGCTTCTTTTGTCATGTTTTGCTCCGGTTACTAATTTTCGACCACGAGTTGCAAGACCTGCTCTATCGCATTTCTGGCCAATTCTTTCATCTCGTCATCCGTCCTGTCCTGAATAGGATGCGGAACGAATACGCTTTTAGGGTGGATGCCCAGGGAATTTCCCTGCGCTTCTGCTGCCTGTATAAATTCAGAAGAGGCAACGAATCCGGCGGGAATGCCGCGACTTTCAAGGTCCATGATGTCATGCAAACTGCACGAGGTACATGAGCCTCAGTCGGCCAGCCCTTCAATGACGGCATCGCATTCACTGCTGATCCGCTGGTAAAGCTCTTTGGGTGCCACACGAGCGAATGTCGGCTTGGCGTACCTGAGTACTGTCGCCCCTAACGCTTCAAGTTCGGTCTGGACTTCATCGAGAAATTCTTTGCCGCGTGGTTTGGAAATATCCAACAGACCAACGGTCGTTTCACTCAGTGTTTTCAGGCGAGGCAGAAGCTGCCGTTCCGCCGGACTGTGTTCGCTGGTCGGGTCCAGCATTGTCATAGTGCTCATTTGAGTCTCCGTTATTAAATGCGTTGAGAGACAAGTTGACTGCCTCTTTCTCCGGAAGCCACCCAGCCGCTGATGATGGCCGAAAACATGCCGGCCGTGCCGCCAGCAGTAACAATATGCAGGCCATCGTCCCGGAATTTGCTCAGTAATTTGTCTTTCAGTCTGTCTGGCATGCCTTCCGCGATGCCGCCGGTCCCGCTGACGAGTTCAGCGCCCGGTGTAACCAGTTCGTCGTGAATGGCCTGCAGTAAATCCTGCTTGTGCCATCCGTTCGTTCGCAGCACCCGTCTGTGTTCGGGGCAGACCACGAGCACGGCATCGGCCAGACCGAACTTCTTGACATGTACGACGGATCGCAGGCTGGAAGCCATGCTTTTCGCCAGCGATTCAGGAGTCCGCGACAGCTGATCCAGAATGGGCTGCACGCCGTCACCCGCGAACAGACTGACCACGGATTCCTCGCGCGAGTACCCCTGATCCATGGCGAGTGTAGACCACGCGTCATCTGACTCATCTTCCGCAAAGCAAAAGGTGTATTTGCCGGGATTTCCGAGGGTCGCCCGGTCGATGCCGCCGGGTTTGCCGCCACCGACATTTCTGATCAGTAGCTGCAGAGCTCTGCCGATGGTTGCATTGGCGCGGTTGCCCTGACCCAGCGCATTGCCCCCTGAATTCATGCCGATATGTCTGCTTTCAGGACCGTTAACGATGACAACAGGTGATGAGAAATAGGTGGTACACAGCAGGCCATGCATGCAGAAGCGATCCTGCAGTGCAGCTCTCACAACGGCAATGACGGTCGGGAAATATTCGGGCTTACAACCGGCCATGACGGCATTGATCGCCACTTTCTCGACGCTGCAGGGGATGTTGTCCGGTGGCACGATGCCGATCAGCTCATCGGCTTCCAGTTCGGTTCCGGCCAGCATTCGCATGACCCGCACAGGCGTCGGTGGAACGACAGGCAGGCCGTCTGACCAACCGCGGTCGAAGCAGGCTTCCATTTCGTCTTCAGCGTCGGCAAGCTGGATACGTCGTGCTTTGAGTTTTTGACTGTCAAACTTGGTGGCCAGCTTTTCGGCCATTCCGGGGTCTTGGGTCAGAGAGCCGCAGCCCGGTTTGAAATCGATGAGCTCGGCTCCCAGCTCGGGAATGCCGGTAAACTCCTGCCACTGCTGCTTGTCCCAACCGACGATGCGCTGTTCGTCTTCATCATGGCGGATCAGGGTTGGCACGATCTCTATGTTCTGCCGGTAGGATTGTTCTAACTCGCCGTCGTCAATCCGCTGGGCAATCCCTTCGAGGAAAGACATGTCATCCTGAATATAGACAGACAGTCGACTGCCGAGGTGTTCGGACAGCAGTTTGGCGACAGGCCCGATCAGTTCGCAGGTCGGGCAGGATTTTTTCAAGAAAAGCGAGTAGCTGGCGGCAGTTGATGAAGGCATGATGTCAGTAGCAGGGCGATAGCGGTCAGTAAATAAAACCCAGTGTAGAGATGCCGACCAGCACGTTGATAATCATGAAGATCGAAGAGGTACGCGACATCACTTTCCAGAGCTGTGGCCCTTTATAGGCCGCCTTTATTCCCAGAATCAGCAGAAAGGTGTAGGCCAGTGCTGTGACGACGATGCCCAGGTACAGCAGCCACCGCTCCCGGTCTACAGCCTGACTGCCAAAGATGAAGAAGCTGCCGGCGCCCAGAAAAAACAGGAGCCAGTAGGTGACAGCCAGACCCAATTCGCCGCCTAGGAGTTTGCTCATGAATGAGCGTCCCCCGGACTCAGAAGCGGACGGTTCAGTGGATTGTATCTCTGACTCTGTGATCATGGGATAAGTGTACCCTACTGACAGGGTCGGGTGAATCGCCGCCATGATGCTCAATCCGGCAGTTAAGGCCGCCCCGGACAGCCGGTGGCAGTGGTGTGAAGAGCCAGTCAGATTTGCCAATGGGCTCGGGTCAGCCGACCGGAAGTTCACATCAGCTCCGCGCACGGTATACTGCCGGTGCAAAGGGCTGTTACTGCCCGGAGGGCACTTACCCGGCTTGTTAGCAAGGAGTTTTATGAGCGCTGAGACTGTTTTTTCTGTTTGCAGCACCCTGGTGTTGCCCGGCTGGCTTCTGCTGCTCTTTCTGCCGCGGTGGCGGTGGACCCTCGCGGTGATCAGCGCGGGTGTCATTCCCTTCTGTCTGGGACTGGTTTATCTGAGCCTGGTGGTGTCCCAGGCTTCGGTCTGGCCAGAGGGCGGGGGCTTCGGTTCGGTTCAGGAAGTGGCCGTGCTGTTCGAAAATCCCTACATGCTGACAGCGGGGTGGGTGCACTATCTGGCCTTTGACCTGTTTGTCGGATGCTGGGAAATGCAGGATTCACACAAGCATCAGATTCCTCACGCAGTGGTCGTACCCTGCCTGTTATTCACCTTCTTACTGGGGCCGGTGGGTCTTGTAGGTTATCTGCTGGTCCGGTGGTTTATTGCCGGGCAGTGGATCGTGTTTAAAGGGCCCTGACTGCAGTGAGGCTGATCAGTGAACCCGGTTCTGTCCCCTGTCTTGAGCTTGGGGGAGAGGGTGAATGTCTGTTTTTCGCGCATGCCAATGGCTATCCGCCGCTGTCCTACCGTTCATTACTGGAGCCTCTGACGCAGTCGCATCAGGTGATCGCCGGGCTGCACCGTCCGCTCTGGCCGGAGCCTGATTCTCCTGATTCGTTACGATCCTGGCGGGTATTCGGTACAGACGTGGAGTCGCTGCTGGCTTCGCGGGAACAGGCGGTCTTTGGTATGGGGCACTCGATGGGCACGGCTGCGCTGATTTCCGCCGCGGCACGCCGGCCTGAGTTGTTCAAGGGCCTGATACTGATTGAGCCGGTTCTGGTGCCGGCGTCCTACTGCTGGTCGCTGCGAATGTTCAAGCCGCTTGTCCGCAGGACGTTGCCGCTGGTGCGACGCACACTCGTCCGACAGCAGGAGTGGTCCGGTCGGCAGCAGGCCTTCGACCATTTTCGGCCGAAAGCCGTGTTCAAACGCATAGGCGACGATGCGCTCTGGGATTATGTAAATTACGGTCTCACGGAGCGACAAAATGGCCGCGTCGGGCTGGCGTTTTCCCGGGAGTGGGAAGCCGCGTGTTATCTGAATGTGCAGAACGTCTGGCCCCTACTGGATAAACTGAAGATGCCGATCCTGGCCATCAGGGGTGAGCGTTCCAATGTCCTTACCCGGCGCTCTTGGCAGCGGTGGCGTGACAGGTCGCCACAGCATCGTTATGAGGAAATCGCCGGGACCGGTCATCTGGTGCCGCTTGAGCGGCCTCACGACATCCTCCAGCGGGTGTCCTCCTGGTTAGCTGATCACAGCCAAAACGCCTGATCCGACTGGTCAGGTCTTCTGCGTGCTCTGGCCGTCCGCCAGATCCGCCGCCAATGTTCCTGTGAACTGATTTATCGAGATCACGGCTCGATTTGTCTGATTCGCCTCTCTTTCGCCTAGCTTTCGCTCTGGCCCGGTCTCTTGTGTGTGGTTGACAGGAAGTTAATCAAAATGATATCAAATTGATATTAATTAATCGGCAGGCATCGGCCGGGGTTCAGATCTCCGGCTTTTGCGGGATGCGGGAGATAATTCATGATAGAAGAACGACAGGCCTCAACCTATAACGGTTACACAGCGATTATTGTTCTGCTGTTGCTCACGCTGGCAACACCGGTTGCCATTGGAATTCTGCCGATGATGCTGAAGATCCCGATGGCTCTGTTCGGATTGCTGGTGCTTGCCTGCTGGCTCGGCTTTTTTATGGTGGCACCGAATCAGGGCCGGGTACTCCAGCTGTTCGGCAGCTACGTAGGCAGTGAGCGCAGTGAAGGTTTGCGTTGGGCAAATCCACTCTACATGAAGGCTAAGGTGTCGTTGAGGGTTCGAAACTTTGAGTCCGGTACGCTCAAGGTCAATGACAGCAAGGGCAACCCGATTGATATCGCGGCCGTTGTCGTCTGGAAAGTTGTTGATACCGCCGAGGCGCTGTTTGAAGTCGATGACTACGAGAACTACGTTCAGATTCAGAGCGAAGCCGCGCTGCGTAACCTGGCAACAACCCATCCCTATGACAGCTTCGGCGAGGAAGGACAGGATTTTTGCCTGCGCGGTAGCCCGGAGGAGGTGGCTGCGCTTCTTAAGACTGAAGTTCAGAACCGCCTCAGCAAAGCTGGGGTCGAGGTCATCGAGGCGCGTCTCAGTCATCTGGCGTATGCGCCTGAAATTGCGAACGCCATGCTGCAGCGGCAGCAGGCGTCTGCAATAGTTGCTGCCCGGGAGAAAATTGTCGAAGGGGCAGTCGGAATGGTAGACCTGGCCCTGAATAAACTTGCAGATCAGAATGTCGTTGATCTGGATGAGGAGCGGAAAGCAGCCATGGTCAGCAATCTGCTGGTCGTTCTTTGTGGAGAGCACGCGGCCTCTCCGGTGGTCAATGCCGGCAGCCTGTATACCTAGGCTGACCTGTGGGGCGAGTGAGTAAGCTTTAGCCTGGTCGATGACCTGCAGGTCTGATTCTGATGAAAAAAAAATCTTTCCCCTTGCGAATTCATCCGGATATTCTCGAGGCGATGCAAAAGTGGGCAAACGATGATCTGCGCAGTATCAATGCCCAGATCGAATTCGTCCTGAGAGAGTCGCTGGCCAGTTCAGGTCGACTGGACCGGTCGCTTTACAGCACGTCGGCGCACGTGAAAAAACGCGAAGACTGAAGCCGATACTCCGGATTCTTACATGAATACTTCCCCTCTTGCGTATCGTCGGGTCATCGGGCTTGCCTGGCCGTTCATACTCGCCAACGCGGCCGTGCCGCTGCTGGGTTTGGTGGATACGGCGGTGATCGGCAATTTGGGTTCAGCCCAGGATCTCGGTGCGATCGCCTTTGGCGCGCTGATCTTTTCGTTTGTGTACTGGGGTTTTGGCTTTCTCCGGATGGGCACGACCGGATTTGTGGCGCAGGCTGCCGGCGCCTCGGATTTTCTCGAGGTGCGTGCCGTGCTGGGCCGCTCTTTGCTTCTCGCTGTTGGTCTGGGGTGTCTCCTGATAGTGCTGCAGCTGCCGGTTCAGTGGCTGGCATTCACGTTTTTGAGCGGCAGTGACGACGTGGAGCAGATGGCAGCGCTGTATTTCTCGATTCGTATCTGGGGCGCGCCTGCAACTCTGATGGGGTTTGTTGGCACGGGATTTCTCGTCGGGATCGGGCGCAGTAAAACCCTGCTGGGGCTGCAGCTCTTTCTGAACGGATTGAACATTCTGCTTGATATTCTGCTTGCTGGTGTCTTGGGTCTGGGCGCGGCCGGTATAGCCCTTGGAACGGTTATTTCAGAATGGTGTGCTGTGCTTCTCGGTGCGGTTCTTCTGCACAGGGTGCTACTCGAGATGAGTCCGGCAGGCGAGTCTTTCTGGCGTCTGGAGAAAATACTGGACCAGAAGAAACTTGCACAGTCGCTGGCCGCGAATCTGGATATCATGATCAGAACGCTGCTGCTGGTTTTCTCATTCGCGTTCTTTACCAATCAGGGGGCCCGGTTCGGAGATATTGCCCTGGCGGCCAATCATATTCTGCTTCAGATCATCTCATTCAGCGCATTCTTCCTGGACGGGTTTGCCTTCGCTGCTGAGGGTCTCGTGGGTCGGGCTTTCGGCGCTGGCGATTCACTGCAGTTTATGACTGCAGTCAGGCGCACCAGTGTGCTGGCGGCAATCTCGGCGGTTGTTCTGGCTTCAATCGTTCTGCTATCCGGTGCGGATCTGATTGCTGCTCTGACAGATTTACCAGCCGTACGGCTGGCTGCTTCCAATCTGACCTATCTGGCAGCGATTTATATCCTGCTGTCGGTTGCAGCGTTTCAGCTGGATGGTATTTTTATCGGCGCGTCCTGTACGCGGCAGATGTGCTACGGCGCCATCCAGTCTGTGGTGTTCTTTCTGCTGGTCTGCTGGTTGCTTGTGCCGCGCTTTGGAATTGCGGGGCTCTGGTGGGCCATGATTCTCTACGTCGTCGTCAGGGCGTTAGTGCTGTTCCGTTATTTCCCGCAAATGCTAAGCAAGCTGGGGTGACTGAACGGCTTGGGGGTGGTGGATCTGACTGTCAGTGGAATTCACCCGGCTCGTCCGGCAGCAGATACGGGTCAAGATGCAGGTTGACGGCCCGGAGTCCATGCATGGTGATGAAACCTTGATGCCTGGCTTCGCCGGTGCTGGTGAATTCGAATTGATAGTGCCGTTTCAGGACCAGATTACCCGCCTCGTTACGCACCGGAGCCAGACCTCTGAGCACCAGAGTCTGATCCAGTAACTGCAGCCGTTCCGCTGCGCAGCGATGCTGGACAAAGTCGATCGCCAGGCGCTTGATTTTGTCGCTCTGCCACCAGAAGCTGGTCACCGCGGCCAGAAGAGTCAGAATAAAAATTGCTTCCAGAGACATCAGCTTGTCGACAGCGCAGGGCGGATGCCGCAGGGGCTAACAGGTGTCAAGCAAGGTGAGTGTCCCCTGCAGGTTGTCCGTAGCCGGTTAAAATCCATCAGCCGGCTTGCGCGTGCTCAATATAGCGCTTGATGTGCGGCTCCAGTATTTCCAACGCGGTTTTGTCGCAGGGAGGCAGTTCGGCATCAGAGTTGGCAAGCGGCTGAACCCGCTCTCCCCAGCGAATCAGCCCGGCGCCCCAGGTCAGTCCCGCGCCGAAAGTCGCGGACAGGATATAGTCACCCGGCGCCACACGCCCCTCTTCAAGCGCCTCAGTCAGCCCTACCGGGATGGTGCCGGCAGAAGTATTGCCGTACTTATGCACGTTTACGAAAACTTTACTCTCATCAACCCCGACGCGTTTCGCCAGTGCGTCCAGAATCCGCTTGTTCGCCTGATGCGGAACCACCAGATTGACATCCTCAACGCTCACACCGGACTCTTCAAGGACATCAGCGCACGCCTGTGCCATGCTTTTCACGGCCCGTTTGAACACCTCCTGACCTTCAAAGTTCCAGCCTGTGTAGAGGAAATCAGTCGACAGTCGCGAGTAGGCAGAGCCCAGATTGGTGATCTGAATGGCATATTTTGCGTCTGCCTCACAGCCGATTTTGGCGGAGATGAGGCCCACGGGCTGATCGGACGCTTCCAGTATCACTGCGCCGCAGGCATCGCCGAACAGCACGGCTACGTCCCGCCGTGCCCAGTTCATGTAGTGGGAAATAAACTCGCCCCCAATGACGAGCACTTTTTGATGGGCACCTGTGCGGATCAGATTTGTGCCGATATGCAGGCCATACAGGAAGCCGGTGCAGGCGGAGTTGATATCCAGTGCCGCGGCGTTTCTTGCACCGAGTGCATCCGCAACCAGAGAGGCAGTGTTGGGACACATGGAATCGTTGGTCAGGCTGCCCAGCAGGATCAGATCAAGTTCGCTGGCATCGAGGTCGGCCGCTGCCAGTGCACGACGGGCGGCGACCAGAGCCATGTCTGAAAAATTGCAGTGACAGATGCGCCGTTCTTTGATGCCGGTCCTGGACGTGATCCACTCGTCCGATGTCTCCATAAATGTAGCCAGATCATCGTTGCTCAGGACCGCAGGTGGAACACATTTACCCCAACCTGTAATTTCAGCGTGTTGCATCCGTTCTCCTTCTTTGCAGTGCTCCGTGTTGCGATTATGGGTCCGGGAAAGGCGTTTTCACCGGAGACTCAGGGCCCGGTGGCACTGCGTGTTTTGTTATCCGGGCGGGCTTCGGGCCGAGTAAATTGACAGCGGCAGAGAATACTTCATTTTAGTATCACTGGATAGGTATTGAACCGGGGAGCTGAGACGGACGTTGATTCGGTTGACGTGCGTTTTTCCCTATCCAAAGCTATGAAAAATATTCAACGTGTATTGTTGCTAAGCCTGCTTTTGTCGGTTGTGATAACCGGGGCAGCAGAGGCTGACGCCGGTTTTTCTCATGAAATCTGGGACGGGCTGTTGACCCGGTTTGTGCACTTGTCGGCTGACGACACTGCAAGCCGGGTGGATTATGAGGGTTTCGCGGAAGCCCGGCAGAAGCTGGCAGCCTATCTTGGTCAATTGGCTTCAGTGACCAGAGTCGATTTTGATCGCTGGCCCGTGGCTGAGCAGCTGGCCTTTCTGATTAATGCCTACAATGCCTGGACGATTGACCTGATTCTTGAACACTATCCCGGGATTGAGTCAATTCGGGACATTGGATTTCTGCCGGGTGCGGCGTGGCGTCTCAGGAGGGTGGAGCTGTTCGGGCGGAAGATGTCCCTTGATACGCTGGAGCACGACATGATTCGCGGTTGGGACCGCTTTCGTGAGCCCCGCATACACTTCGCTGTGAACTGTGCGGCAGTCGGTTGCCCGGCGCTTGCAGACCGCGCCTACATCGGAGCAACACTGGATGAACAGCTGGACAGAAACACCCGTCTGTTTTTAACAGACCGGTCAAGAAATTATGCGATTCAGGATGATCTCTATGTGTCCCCCATTTTCCGCTGGTACCGGGAGGACTTTCAGGATGGCTGGGGTGGATATGCGTCTCTCCCGACATTTCTGGCCGAATATGGCGAGGCCCTGGGACTTTCGGAGGCGCAGAAGGCAGCGCTGATGTCGGGCCAGACGCGCATCCGTTTCAGCCGCTATGACTGGAGCTTGAATTCGCTGGACCGCTGACCCCTGTCGCGCCATGTGACTCCACAGCGTGGTCAGGCCTGTGATACACTTCGTGCCGGAAGAGTATCATCCCCGGTGGGGTGCCCGGACTTCAAACCCGGTGAAGTCTGTTTATAGCAGGCTTGGTGGGTTCGACTCCTGCCTCTTCCGCCACTACCCCTTCCGCTGACGTCCGTCAGCGTCTTCTCAAACAGAAAAATCCTACAAACAAAGTGCTTTAGCGACCTTGTGCGTCTTCAGTGCACTGTTGGAAAAAGCTAGGCAGGCTGCCCATAACATATTGCTTTGATGGGAATTCCAAAGCAGGCCCGCTGATTTGTTATTATCGATCACTCAAGCCAAAGAGGGTGTATTCCATGCGTCACTATTCTGTCGTTCCACTCGTTGTCAAACGATTCCTTACCGGGTTCTGCTTCTCTGCGCTGGCAGCCTCATCGTCGCTTTCAGCGCAGCCGGAGAACTATCTGCCTCAGGGGTTGCAAACGGCTGATCGCGTGCCGGAGGACATACTTCCGGAAACCATGGCAAGGTTGCCCCAGGTGAATCGGGACGCGCTTGATGCCGTTGGCCAGCAGGCCTATGACACCTATGTGCGTCCGGGAACCGGCTATGAAAATGGGCCGAGAGGACCTGTCGCGATGTGGTTGCACAGCCCGGTGCTGGCAGAAGCGATATTCGACGTTCGCCAGCGTGTGAGATATGGAACGACGAAGGATCAGCGATTGACCGAGCTGATTATTCTATCTACAGCACGCGAAATTGATCATCAGTATGAGTGGTCTGCTCATGAGCCGCTTGCTCAGGCCGCCGGTCTTGAGCAGGAAATCATCGAGCTGATCAAATACCGCCGGGATCTTTCGGGGCTGCCTGCAATCGCAGGGCTGGGACCGACGGAAAGACTGCTCATTCAATTCACCCGGGAACTGGTGAGTGAGGAAAAGGTCAGTGCAGACACGTACGCGCAGGCCATTGAGCAGTTCGGAAGCGAGGGTCTGATGGATATCGTCGGTTTGATTGGCTACTACAACTTCGTGGCTATGACGCTGAAAGCCTTCGATGTTCAGCGGCCGATTGGCACGGAATTGCTGTTGCCCATGCCTGTCGAGTAAAGCCATCAGCCACAGACCGGTTCTTGTTCAGGCGCTGCCGGCCTGCAGGTCATCAAGCTCTGTCGGTCTGTATCTTTCCAGCAACGCCCAGATGATAGCCATGGATTCGACATCCACTGTTCCGGAGAAATCGCCCGGACGAAAGTGCAATTGCATGGCGCGCATGGCGTACTGCGTTGCACGGTCATAATTGCCAGACGATTCGACCTGGTAGCCGAGACGATTGAGCGCGTTCTGAACGGTTTGCAGAGACGGCGGCTCGCTGGAAAAGCGCTGTTCATATTTGGCTTTGGTGTCTGGCTCGTACCAGGCGCCGATGCCCGCTTCATGGAGTTGCTGCCAGGGGAACCGGGGTCCCGGGTCAGATTTCCTCAGTATTGCAATGTCTGAGTGACCCACCACGTCGATAGGGTCGATGGACGGGAATCTGTCCAGGATTTCCGAGAGGAGTTCAATGAGCAGCGCAATCTGATCGTCATCATAGCTCGGAAACTCGCACTCAAAGTCCTCCGGTGCGGTTTCTTCAATCGGGTTGCTTGTCCCGGTGCATTTGAATTCATTGACCACCTCAACACCGATGGATCTGTCGTTCAGTGCACTCTCACCTGCCCAGTAGCTGACGCCTGCATGCCAGGCTCTGTCGAGCTCAGGAACCAGCTGATACACCCTCAGGTCGTTTCGGGGGTAAGTGGGATCGAACGGAGCAGGCACGAGATAATGTGAACTCACCGGATTCGCGGTAGGTTGAGTTAACAGCCTCAGGGACTCGGCAAAGTCCTCAGAAGTAGCGTGGATAACCAGATAGTCGACCCGGCTGTTGTAATTGGCTGAAGGACTGACAACGACGTTGCTGCAGGCAGCCAGAATGGCGCAGGTACAGGCTATGACCGCCCGACTCATTCGACCGGACATCGGCCGACTCCGCCGCGAGAGACTCACGTTTCTGACAATTCGTAGTGTCATCGTTAAACTCTTAAGCCGTTCGGGCAGTGCCGAGCAGGCTCTCTGAATAATCCTTCTCCTCGATGGGCCAGTGCAGCAGAGCTGCGACGATACCGAGGAAGATACCGGCATACCAGATTCCATTATAAGTCCCGTACTGTTCATACAGCCAGGCGCCAAGCCAGACCCCGCTGAAGCTTCCGAGCTGATGGCTCAGGAACACAATGCCGTAGAGAAAGGACATATAGCGGGTGCCAAAAAACAGTGCGACCAGCCCGGAGGTGGGTGGAACCGTCGCCAGCCACAAAAATCCCATGCCGGCGCTGAACACCATGATGCTTAAAATTGAAACTGGCATAGCCAAAAATACCGTGATTGCCACCACCCGCCCGAGATAAATCACGGTAAGCAGGCCCCGCATGGAGTGCGTGCCGCTCAACACGCCGGCGTAGTAGGCTCCGATCACATTACAAAGGCCAATGAGACTGATGCTCCAGGCACCAATTTGCGGATCAAAGCCCAGATCGACAACATAGCCGGGCATGTGCACTGTGATGAAAGCAACGTGGAATCCGCAGACAAAAAAGCCGAACACCAACAGGCGGTAGGATTTAATCGAACAAGCTTGCAGAGCGACGTTTTTCAGGCTCATTGACGCGTCGGACTCTGCTCCCGAAGTGTCATTCGCCCCGCCGAATTTAGACAGGGGAATGCAGAGGAGCGCCATCAAAAAAGCGCTAAGTCCGAGATACTGCAAGGCGTGCATCCAACCGACCACATCCACCACCGATGCAATGACAGGCACCACCAGAAACTGCCCGAAACTGCCGGCGGCAGTGCCAATACCGAGGGCGCGGGCACGTTTTTCCTCGGGCACGGCCCGGGCAATCGATGGCAGGACGATGCCGAAAGAAGTGCCTGCGATACCGGCTCCGACGAGCAGTCCGGCGGTGCTGACAATCTGCGTTTCTGTGCTTGACAGGGACATGCCAAGCATACCGATTGCATAGAGCGCCACACCGCCGAGAAGCACGCGCAGGTTACCGTATTTATCAGCCAGTGCCCCGGCCAGAATTGCACACACGCCCCAGGACAGGTTCTGAACAGCGAGCGCGAGGCCAAAGACATCCCGTCCCCATTCTCTGGCCTCTGATATCGGCACCATAAACAGACCAAAGCCCGCCCGATAGCCAAAGGACAGCACCAACAGCAGGCACGCGCTGATGAGCACTGCTTGGTAGGAAGGGGTCTGTGACTTGACGATTGGCATTTTCTGAGAGGATAGAGGCAGGTTTGCCTAGCAGTTCGTCAGTGGTTCTGATTGCTGAGCTTAGCCGAGAATAGCCCTGAATAAAAAGAAGAAGACGATCGACAGTAGCGCGCCCACGGGCAGGGTCACGATCCAGGAGAGGAAGATCTTTCCGACTACCTTCAAGTTAAGGGCGCCGACGCCCCGAGCCAGGCCGACGCCCAACACGGCACCGACGAGCGTGTGAGTGGTGGAGACGGGAATCCCGGTGCCTGAGGCGATCACCACTGTTGTTGCAGCCGCCAGTTCTGCAGCAAACCCGCGACTGGGAGTCAGTTCTGTGATGTTCCGACCGATCGTCGCGATGACCCGGTACCCCAGAGTCGCAAGCCCCACTACAATGCCGCCTCCGCCGAGCAGAAGAATCCATACCGGCAGTTCGGATTGGGCGGCGAAGGCGCCACCGTTCTGCACAACCCCGTTCACCGCCGCCAGAGGGCCAATGGCATTGGCGACATCGTTCGAGCCATGGGCGAACGCCATCGAGCAGGCGGTGAATATCATGAGCACGCCAAACAGGCGCTCGAGGCCCGCCGTGCGGTCTTCGGCGCTTCCGGCTTCTTCAGGTCTGATGTTGCGAATCGCAAGAAAGCCAATGGCCATCGTGAGCAGTCCGACGCCCATGGCGTAAAGTGCGGCTTCTTCATAGCTGACTTCCAGGCCCACATGACGCAAGCCCTTGATCAGCGTCACCATGGCAATCACGAAACCCACCAGAAAAATGTAGCCCGGGATATACCGTTTGGCGTTGCCAAAAGGATCATCGGTATCAAGCACCAGATGCTGGACGCTGAGAAACAAGCCGAAGGCAATCGTTCCGGAGAATACCGGAGAGATTACCCAGCTTGCGACGATCGACAGCACCTGCCCCCACATCACGGAGTCGACAGACACGCCAGCTACGGCAAAGCCGATAATTGCTCCAATGATTGAGTGGGTAGTAGATACCGGCCAACCTTTCCAGGAGGCGATCAGCAGCCATACACCGGCTGCCAACAGGGAGGACAGCATGCCGTAAACGAGCAGTTCCGGATTCGTGTCAAAACCTGCGGTATCTGCGTCAATGATGCCGCTTCGGATCGTTGAGGTGACTTCACCTCCTGCCAGGTAGGCGCCTGCGAACTCGAACACCATCGCAATGATGATGGCCTGCTTGATGGTGATCGCCCGAGCGCCCACCGACGTGCCCATCGCGTTTGCTACATCGTTGGCGCCGACGCCATACGCCATGAAAAAGCCGAACACACAGGCAAGTATGAGCAGTAAGGTGCCATGCTGGGCAAGAATTTCCGACATAGGCTAGGCGTGTGTGGCTGTACGGCTATTGGCTAAGCGGTCTGCGGGCGCGTCAGCGCACAAAAAACCGAGCGATGTGCTGATGGATTTCGTCATGGAGAAACCGATCCAGTCTTGTTATGGCGCGTATTAAATCACTCCACTTCCTGTAGCGCCAGCACTGGTTCGTTTGTTTGTGTGGTTATTTTACTCTGTTGTTACAGAGCTGAAATAGTTGACAATTTTGATCAGGTGACTTGAGCAGTTGCGGGCGTTCAGGGCAGAAAATTCATGGTGCTGAGCACGGCTTCCTGAGTGCACTGTTTCAGAGTGGCGAAAAATGACTGGTCTGTATGCGGCAGAGTGGTCTTCACTTTTGTTGCGTCGCACATCTTGGTATCGTAGCGCGCTCGAGATTAAGGGAACCCCGTCTTATGGTGAAAATTAAATTCATTGAGCATTCCGGTCAGGAACACGATGTTGAAACCAACCCCGGCGCCTCCGTCATGGTTGCAGCAGTCAGCAATGGCGTGCCGGGTATAGATGCTGACTGCGGCGGCGCCTGCTCCTGCGCAACCTGCCATGTTTATGTTGATCAGGAATGGCTTGAGAGAACTGGCGAAATCAACCCGACAGAAGAGGCGATGCTCAGTCTCAGTACTGACCGAAAAGACAATTCCCGGCTCTCCTGTCAGATTCAGGTGACCGAAGACTTAGACGGGTTGGTTGTGACGATGCCCGAGTTTCAATTCTGAGCCAAAAATTGCATCACACAGGAAATTGAGGGTAAACACGATGACTGACGCTTCTGCCGATCAGAGTAAATGGAGCATGGTGGGGAAAGACCCCTGGACCATGCCGATTGAAAAAATCGATCTGTCGCATCCCGGAATCTGGCAGGCCAATGAGTTTCTGCCTTTTATGGAACGCCTGCGTCTTGAAGATCCTGTGCACTACTGTGCCGAGTCGGCGGTCGGACCTTACTGGTCCATCACCAAGTACAAAGACATCATGCAGGTTGATACCTCCCCTGAAATTTTCTCTTCAGAACCGACTATCGGCATTGTGGATACGTATGATGAATATACGCTGCCAAGCTTTATTTCTATGGATCCGCCGAAACATGATGAGCAGCGGCGAATCGCGCAGCCGGTAGTCGCGCCTGCCAATCTCAAGCGTCTTGAGCATCTTATCCGTCAGAGGGTCTGCAACATCCTCGATGAATTGCCTCTTGAAACAGAGTTTGATTGGGTTAAGGAGGTTTCCATTGAGCTCACAACACAGATGCTGGCGACGCTGTTCGACTTCCCGTTCGAGAGCCGGCACAAATTGACGTTCTGGTCCGATGCCGCCACGGCGATTCCGGGGGCAGGCGTCGTGTCTTCTAACGAGGAACGCTGGGCTGCGATGGAAGAGTGTTTGCAGGTATTCACCGGTTTATGGAACGAGCGCGTAAACGCCGAGCCGGGGAATGACCTCGTTTCCATGCTGGCGCATGGTGAGGCCACTCAGAACATGCCGCCTATGGAGTACCTGGGCAATATCATCCTGCTGATTGTAGGGGGTAACGATACCACCAGAAATTCAATCTCCGGTGGCGTACTGGCGCTCAATGAAAATCCGGCAGAGTATGACAAGCTGCGCGCCGATCGCAGCATCATTCCCAATATGGTTTCTGAAATCATCCGCTGGCAGACTCCGCTTGCCTACATGCGGCGCACCGCTCTGGTCGATACAGAACTGGGCGGCAAGCAGATCAAGGCCGGCGATAAAGTGGTGATGTGGTACGCGTCAGGCAACCGGGACAGCGAGGTAATAGACAGAGCGGATGAATTTCTCATTGACCGGGACAAGGCGCGTCAGCACTTATCCTTTGGCTTTGGTCTTCATCGCTGTATGGGCAACCGTCTGGCTGAGATGCAGCTGCGCATACTGTGGGAAGAGATCATGCAGCGCTTCGACATGGTTGAGGTTGTCGGGCAGCCAGAAAGGGTGTACTCCAGCTTTGTGAAAGGCTACACCCACCTGCCAGTCAGGCTTCATGGCTTGAGTTAAGCGGGGCGCCGGGCAGCAGAGGGCGCGGCGGCTAGCGCATCCGCTGCGCAATCATGGCCTGCGAATAAAAGCCCGCGGGGAACACTGTCTCTCAGCCAAAAATGTTCTCTTTTTGGGTGCGAATCAGACGGCTATTGCCTTCTCTTCGGGTAAAGCCCTTGGCGTCAAAGTATTCCAGAATTTCAATGCAGAGGTTTCTTCCAATGCCGGAAGCATCTCTGAACGCGATCACTGTGAAAGCACCCTCTTCATCCTGATTTGCCAGCGCCTCAGTAAAAGAGGCGAGTTCTGAGATCGTCTCGGGCAAGTAATGGCGATTGTCCGCAACCTGTATGACGCTCCCTGACCTGCCGGCCTCTTTTAAAATTCTTTGCATTGCTTTCAACGGGATGCCCGTCATCTCCACCAATTCTCGGGTTCTGGGCGGCACCTTACCAGCTTCTTTCAGCAGCGGCTGAATCTTTTCCTGAAATTCGCGCTGCTCCCGATTGAGCTGTGCCTGATGACCGGGTAGATGAAACAGGGTTCCGTTACGGCTAATAAGACCGCTCGAGCACATTAACTCAAGCATCTGACTGAGTATCTTGTGAGCGCCCGGAAAGTTGAGCTGATTTGACAGAGCAGATTCTGCAATGCCCCCCTCACTCGGGCTTTCTCTGTGGAAGTCGGTCAGCAAGAGGCGTGTACGGTCACACCAGTGTTGATAATGCTCCTGAGACAGGCAATAACCTCCGTGGTTGTCGTTCGCCTTTAAACTGATCGGTGGTGGATTAATGACGGCGCAGAGCTTTTCCAATGAATCCTGCCTCAGCGCATGATTGAGACGAAACTGCTCAAGATTGACACCGAGCGGGGATATGTCGAGTGATTTTTTCATCGCGATTTGAGCTGAATGGTCTGCCGCAGCGAGCGCATCGAGCCGTGCTTCAGTTGCTCTGCCACGTCTGGGCACGAACAGATCTATCACATGTCCTCCGGCAAGCGTTGTCGCCGCTGCCGGATCCCGGATAATGAAACGGTCACCATACGCCAGAGACAGCGGTGTTGAGCTCAGAATCTGACAAAAACCCTGATCAGGGTCCAGAACTCGGATGTTGACGAGATGGTGGCCGCAACCGTGATAGAGGTGATATTGGGCGCTCGGTTTGAATCGATGCGGAAGCTCTGCTGCCTGAATGCGGCAATCAAAACGCCTGACGGTGTGATGGATTGGACTGGCCAGCAACCAATCGCCTCGTTTGACGCTGGTCTGGTCAAGATTGATGTTGAGTGCGGCTCTCTGGCCTGCGTGCAGCGTTTGTATGGTGTCCCGATCCAGACGAATGCTGCGCACCCGCGCGACATCACCACTGAGACCCTGTACAAGCTGATCTCCGGTGCTCATCTGGCCTGAACGCAGGCAACCTGTCACCACTGTGCCAATACCCTTGACGCTGAAACTCCGATCGATGAGAAAGCGGGCTTCCTGATCAGATGGCTCCATTTCGAGGCTCAGCTTTTCCGCTGCCAGCGCCATTAGATGGGTTTTAAGCTCAGGGACACCTTCACCGCTGACATTGCTGAGCGGGAAAAAATCAGGGGCAGAAAATCCGGATGTGGCCAGCAGTTCACTGAGCTGCTGCTCAACTTCCACTGCTCTGGATTCGTCAACCTTGTCGATTTTGGAAATTGCAACGATCAGCTGCTTGATGCCTAAGAGGCTCAGGATTGCGAGGTGCTCGCGGGTTTGCGGCATGATGCCGTCATCTGCAGCAACCACCAGTAGTGCTGAGTCGACGCTGCTGACGCCGGCCAGCATATTGTGGATGAAATCGGTGTGTCCGGGAACATCGACGAATCCCAGCGTGATTGGCACTCCGGCAGGCTCGCCCTCAGTCCTGAAGTGATGATAGGCGTAGCCGAGATTGATGGTCAGCCCCCGCTCTTTTTCTGCCTGCAGCGTGTCTGTCTCTGTCCCGGTGAGCTGCCTGACCAGCGCGGACTTGCCGTGGTCGACATGACCGGCGGTAGCAACGATCAGCTGTCTGGAATCACTGGGATAAGTTTGAGGAGGCGCGTCGCTCATGCACTGGACATTGATTGTGGTTCAGCAGATCTGATCTGATGCCTGTTCAATCGGGACGGGCGCGGTTGTATTTGACGATGTAATAGATAAAGACAAACACAATCATCGTTGCAATCGCAAATCCGGGATTTAACAGGCCCTGATTGAGATTGACAATCCCGTAGCCGATTGAACCTGTCATCAGTGCATAGTAAAAGAACGGCAGAAGAGTTTTTCTGATCACTGCACCTTCTTTACCGATCAGTCCGGCAACAGCAGAGGCGGCGACTACGTTGTGGACACATATGATGTTGCCTGAAGCGCCACCAACTGCCTGCAGTGCCACGATCCAGGTTGGATCAACCAGGATACGCTCGCCGACCCCGAACTGGAAAAGAGAGAACATCATATTGCTGACGGTATTGCTGCCGGCTACGAAAGCGCCTAGCCCGCCGATAAAGGTTGCAAAGAACGGCCAGGCTGAACCGGCCAGATTCGCGACTCCCTCAGCTAGAGCGAGCGGCATTTGTTCATAGCCCGCCGCTCCACCACTGCTGTTTAAAAAAACTTGGACCATCGGCACGGTAAAAACGAGCGCCGTCGAGGCCGGCAGCAGCGTCTTCAGGGAGTTAGAAAGCGCCCGTTGATACTCGGCGGCGCTGAGCCTGTGCAGACCGATTGTGATCAGGCTGACCAGGATGAAAATGGTACCGGGAGACCACAGCGGCTGGAACGAGGCAGAAATGTCACTGCCGAAAATCTCTGGCCAGCTCCAAGTGATTAAGGGATGGTCAGCACGCAGAAAGGTTTCCAGATTCAGGGCCCTGAGTCTCGTCAGTACGAGCAGTCCCGCCACAAAAACATAGGGCGACCACGCCGTAATTAAGCCCATGCTTTTTGATTGCGGCTCAACTTTGCTCTGATGCTCGCCGCTCCATTCTTTCTCCCATTGCTCTGGTGATTCGAAATCCCATGCTTCGGATTTGTCAGGCATGAGGAATCCCGCTTTAGCGGCGCTGACTACAATGGCGAGCCCGATCATGCCGCCAAACATGGAGGGAAACTCCGGGCCGAGATAGGTGGCTACCAGCAGATAGGGAATTGTCATCGCAAAAGCGGCGAACAGGGCAAACTGCCAGACCTGAAAGCCTTCAGCGAATGATCTGCTGGCGCCAAAAAATCGTGTCATCACGGAAGTAACCAGTAGAGGAATGAATGTCCCCGCCAGCGCGTGCATCAAGGCGACCTTGGCTGCGATGAATTCAAGAAATGGCTCGAACTCACTGAACCCGCGCGTTGCTGCATAGGCAGACATGTCAGGATCTGCCGACAGCCCGGTGCTTACCCCCACCAAGATAGGGGTGCCCATCGCTCCGAATGACACCGGCGTGCTTTGAATGATCATGCCCGCCACAACCGCTGCCATGGCCGGAAAACCGAGGCCGACCATGAGCGGCACCGCGACCGCTGCGGGTGTGCCAAATCCTGCGGATCCCTCAATAAAAGAGCCGAAAAGCCAGGCAATGATGATGACCTGAATGCGGCGGTCCGGGGTGATGTCAGAAAACCCCTGGCGGATAGTGGCAATCGCGCCGCTTTGCTGCAGTGTATTAAGCAGCAAAATGGCGCCGAAGATAATGTAGATCAGGGTTCCGGCCACAATGAGGCCGTTAACGCTTGCTGCCATTATCTTTGTGCCCGAAACCTCCCAGATAAAGAAGGCCAGGCCAGCGGCGACGACGTAAGCAATCGGCATTGCCCTGCTGGCAGGCCATCTGAGTATGACCAGGAAAATGGCAACTGAAATGATCGGTAGCAGTGAAAGAAGGGCTAGGACACTGGTGCTCATGGCAAATTTCCGCCGCTGTAATTTTTTTTGTTGAAGCACTGAAACTGACTTGAGCTTAGCAGATTATCGCCCAGCAGATAAACCGCGGTTCAGACAGCGCTGGCGTAATTCCGCTGTTTTTGCTTCAGAGTGCAGCAAATTACGCGAGCGAGAGGGCTGGCATAGAGGGGTTCGTTTCTGCTTGGTCAGACTGGAAGCGGAAAGGTTCGCTCATAGGGTGGCATTCACGTCAAAGGCCCGTTGCCATCGGTCTGGATAGAGCAGGAAGAAAGCGTTCCGCCGTGTTGAAGGTTGACGCAGCGCCAGCAAGGGGCCTTGCTCGAAATAACTGAAAGAGCTGACTCCTCGGGTGCATGCAAAGCTTGCTCAGGATGGGCCTGGTCCCGGTGGTTGCTGATAATCCCCTACAGTGAGCGACCCCGGTAGCTAGCTCGAATGAACTGCCCAATACAACTTAAGTCCAGACTCCGGAGGATAGTTTGCTGCCTCAGCTGTTTTTTAACTGGGCTTGCGCCGCTGCAAGTCGGGCGACCGGTACCCTTGGGGGCGAGCAACTGACATAGTTCAATCCCAATCTATGGCAAAAATCAATTGATGACGGATCTCCTGCATGTTCGCCGCAAATGCCAAGCTTGAGATCTGCCCGCGTTGTCCTGCCGCTGGCGACAGCCTGTTGCATGAGTTTTCCTACACCGGATTGATCAAGACTGGCAAAAGGGTTTTGATTGTAAATCTCTTTTCGTTGGTATTCGTCGTAAAACAGCCCCATGTCGTCTCGGGATAGCCCAAGCGTCGTCTGCGTTAAGTCATTGGTGCCGAAACTGAAAAAGTCAGCTTCTTCAGCTATTTGATCGGCAGTGATTGCCGCACGTGGCACTTCGATCATCGTTCCCACCAGATAGTTGATTTTTACCTTTCGTGCTTTCATGACCTCTTTAGCAACCCGGTGCACGGTTCGAAGCTGGTCAGCAAGTTCTTCTCTGAATCCTACGAGTGGGATCATTATTTCAGGGTTCACTTTGACCTTGGTTTTGCTTTTAAGAACCTGTGCGGCCGCTTCAAAAATCGCGCGGGTCTGCATTTCCGTTATCTCGGGATGAAGAATACCAAGCCGGCATCCGCGACAACCGAGCATCGGGTTTTCCTCGTGAAGCGCTTTGATCCGTTCGATTACAAAATCAAAGGGTACGCCCAGTTTTTCAGCGAGCTGGCGCCGCACCACGTCGTCATGTGGCAGGAACTCATGAAGTGGCGGATCGAGCAGTCGGATTGTAACTGGCCGTCCGTTCATTGCTTTGAACAGCCCTACGAAGTCTTTCCGTTGAAAGGGTAGCAATTTTTTGAGCGCTGCCCTCCGCTGAACTTCGTCCACCGCCAGTATCATCTGGCGCATATAGTCAATGCGATCGCCATCAAAAAACATGTGTTCCGTGCGGCATAGCCCGATACCTTCCGCGCCGAAGGCGACAGCATTTTTGGCCATGCTCGGGGTATCTGCATTAGTCCTGATCTTAAGCGTCCGGAATTTGTCTGACCACTGCATCACCGTCTGGAATAATTCGTAAGTGTAGCTTTTGTGAGCGCGCATCGTTCCATCCAGAACCCGTTTTACCTCAGAGTCGGCGCTTTCAATCATGCCCTTGTAGATGGCTCCGGTGCTGCCGTCAATGGAGATATAGTCACCTTCGCTGAGGACTACTTTACCGGCAGTGAGGGTGCGCTTTTCGTAGTTAATTGAGATTTCGGCCGCGCCACAAACACATACCTTCCCCAACTGCCGGGCAACCAGAGCGGCGTGAGAGGATACGCCGCCTCTTGACGTTAGGATGCCCTGTGAGTGCAACATGCCTTTTAAATCGTCCGGTGACGTTTCTGTTCGGCACAGCACCACTTTATTGCCTTTGCGGGTCTCAATTTCAGCGGTTGCAGCGGTAAATGCGATTCGGCCAGTGGCGGCGCCTGGCCCGGCGGGCAAGCCCCGAGCGATGACAGTCGCGGCTTTTAGTGCCTTGGGGTCGAAGACCGGAACCAGAAGGGAATCGATCGATTCTGCTGGAATTTTGAGCAAAGCGTCTTTTTGATTCATTAGGCGCTCGCGCTGCATTTCTACCGCGATTCTAACCGCTGCCAGGCCTGTTCGCTTGCCGTTTCGGGTTTGCAGGATGAATAAGCGTCCGTTCTCAATAGTGAATTCAAAGTCCTGCATGTCCTTGAAGTGGCGCTCTAATTTGGTTCTGACCTGCTCAAGATTCCGAAAGCTTTTTGGCATCGAAATCGCCATGTGCGAGATTGGCTGTGGCGTCCTCACGCCGGCCACCACATCTTCTCCCTGAGCATTGATCAGGTATTCCCCGTAGAAAACTTTTTCTCCATTTGCCGGATCCCGGGTGAAAGCCACACCAGTCGCACTGGTTTCGCCTGCGTTTCCGAAGACCATGGCTTGCACATTGACTGCAGTTCCCCATTCTGCGGGAATCCCGTACTGCTGACGGTATAGGATTGCCCGCTCATTCTTCCAGGATCCGAATACTGCACCAATCGCTCCCCAAAGTTGTTCGTTGACATCCTGAGGAAATGCAGAGCGCGTTCGCTTGAGAATCAGCGCTTTGTAGCGTTTAACCAGTTCCTTGAGATCCCTGGTCGTCAAATCTGAGTCTACGGAAACGCCAGCTCGCTCCTTGAGCTTTTCAAGCACATGATGGAATGGATCTTCTTCTTCCTCGTTTCGCGCCTGCACTCCCATGACCACATCGCCATACATCTGTATGAAGCGCCGATAGCAGTCCCAGGCGAAACGGGAATTTCCGGAAACTTCCGTGAGGCCCTCGACTGTCTCGTCATTGAGTCCCAGGTTAAGAATGGTATCCATCATGCCCGGCATGGAATCTCTGGCGCCAGATCGGACCGAAACCAGCAGAGGATTTTTCCTTGCTCCGAAGTTTTTGTTTAACTGAGATTCCACCGATGCGATTGCCTTTCTCACATCGGTAGCAAGTGTTTTTGGATATTTTCGGTCGTGCTCGTAGAAATAGGTGCAGACTTCAGTGCTGATAGTGAATCCCGGTGGCACCGGAAGTCCTATGGAAGCCATTTCTGCCAGATTTGCTCCCTTGCCTCCCAGCAATTCTCGCATCGTCGCATTTCCGTCGGTCTTGGTGCCGAATTCAAAAACGAATTTGCTTTGTTCCACTTGAGCGTTTTTCTTGCCCATTCTCTTGCTTGTCACCGGTGCCATAGTATTCTTCTTGCGTGTAATAAATACGGGTACGCGTCGAGCCCACCCAATCAAGTTCGCATTCTACCATCATACCTTTATCTTGATGCGATTTATGTTCGTGAAATGTATCAGAATACGTTGTGATAAATGGCTTAAATTTTTGCTCGCTGCCAACTTCCTGCGAGGGCATCATCGCGAATATGCTCACACAAAGGTGGAGTATGCCTAAATACCTAAGCTCTGGAAATTTTGACTAGCTGCTGCTTTTCATGAAGCGCAGAACGTCTCTTTCGTTGATAAAATTCCTGTATGTATTTCGGGGTATTCAGAATAATGCTCCATCTCGTCGAGTGACTGATCTCAATCATTTGATGCGTTTTTTGTCCTGACATTTGGTTTGGTTCGCCCTCATATAAGATTTCGGGATTGACCATATTCAGGAATCTTTCCATACTCTTTGTTTTGCTGTTTCTCATTAAAAGGGCATGTTTATTGAAATTGATCTCAGAGACAGCAGTCTAGTAGGGGACTTTCGGGTGATGTACGACAATGATGCGAGATACATCTATTTTCACTTGCTCGACTAGCTAGTCGTCTTCCCTGCGGACCGACACGAGCGCCTCATCAGAAAACCCTTGTGTTACGGTGCAACTTACCACCATCGGCCTGCAGCATACCTCGCAATCTTCGACATATTCCTGTTCGGTAATAGACGTATCGATAAGCAATTCTATCGGTTCGCCGCAGTAGGGACAGAAAGATTTTTCTAGGCTCTGTGGAATCATTAGTTAATTACATCACTTCAGAGACGAGCGTGTCGTGTTCCAAAAAGGCCCGGATGTTGTCAAAAACGAGATTTCCCATCGCTCGCCGGGTCTCTACTGTAGCGCTGCCAATATGCGGCAGCAAAATTACATTTTCCAAGGTTTGATAAGCGTCTGGAATTTGAGGCTCATTTTTATAAACATCAAGCCCAGCTGCCCGGACTGCGCCAGACCTCAGAGCTTCAATAAGTGCCTCATCGTCAACTGAATTTCCTCGTCCGACATTGATAAAAACCCCTGACGGTCCGAGTTTTTTCAGGACGTTTGCATTGATCAGATTATCGGTTTCGGCCCCGCCTGGTAAGACGGACACAAGGATGTCGGAGATTTCGGCAAGGTCTTCCAGACTCTGACAAAATGTATAGGGGACCTGCTTAGGCTTGCGATTGTGGTAAGCAATATTGACCTTGAAAGGCTCGGCCCGCGAAGCGATGGCAGAGCCGATTCTTCCCAGCCCTGCAATGCCGAGGGTTTTGCCCGTCATAGAAGTACCAAAAGGGAAAGGTCCATCTTTCCATAGATTGTCTCTGCTGAAACTGTCGGCTCTGATAAGGTCGCGCATCGTGGCGAGAATGAGCGCCATTGCCAAATCTGCTACCCCGTCGTCGAGCACACCGGGTGTGTTGGTTACGCGAATTTTCAAATTGCGGGTCGTTTCAAAATCAATCCCGTCCACCCCGACCCCGAAGGCGGCGATGAGCTTGAGTGACTTTAGCCGGTATACAACCGGATCGCAGTTCCAGGAGGCACTGGCAGCAACCCGGCATTGGCCCTCCAGAGATTTGAGCAGTTTTTCCTGCTCAGGGCGCTCGAGTTTCCAGAGATGATGAGTCTGATAGGCTGAATCTAATCGCTCCAGCGTCTCCGGATGGAATGGGTTAACAATGATTACGTGGTCCTGCGCTGCCATGCGTGGCATTAATCCTGTATTGACTGAGAAATCGCAGAGGCAGTGTAGTACCATCGTCATTTTCACTGCAAGCCAGACCTGACTCCGAGTAACCGAAACTCGCGGTAAACTTGCCCATCACGAGGCAAAGGAAACGATCAATGTCGCGGCAATCTGACGCATACAGAGCGCTACCTGCTATCGAAAAGCTGCTCAATCGCGAAGAGCTTTCCGGTTTCACATCAGTCGCAGAGCTTGCAGTTGTAAAGCAAGAGGCGCGGAATCAGGTAGAACAGTTGCGCTCTCGAATCGCACTGAATGACCCTGAGACCATCGCCTGGGTGATGGAGTCTGATGTACAAAAGGAAATCTGTCAGAAAATTATCGTCTCTCTTGCGGATCGATCTCCAGGTACATTAAAAGCAGTTTTCAATCTCACGGGCACGGTGATCCATACCAATCTGGGGAGAGCCCGGTTGCCCGTCGAAGCGGTTGCGGCCATGGAAGTCGCTGCCTTGGGTGATGTCAATATCGAATATGATCTGGAGTCTGGCCGCCGAGGTGACCGAGATGCACATCTCGAAATGCTGCTTGCTGACTTGACCGGAGCTGAGGCAGCGACGGTGGTCAACAATAATGCAGCAGCGGTGATGCTGGTTCTTAATTCTCTTGCGAAAGGTCAGAACGTCGTCATTTCGCGAGGAGAGCTGGTTGAAATTGGAGGGGCGTTCCGAATCCCAGATGTCATGGAAAGCGCCAGTTGCTGCTTGCGCGAAGTGGGGACAACAAACCGAACACACCTTGCGGACTACGAGAAGGCAATTGATGAAAAGGCCGCAATGATCATGCGAGTGCATGCAAGCAACTATCAGATTCAGGGATTTACCGCAGATGTGGCGGACGCGGCATTGTCGAAACTGGCGGTGGCATCAGGTATTCCCTTTGTCTCTGATCTGGGTAGTGGAACCCTGATCGAGCTTACGCAGTATGGGTTACCGAAAGAGCCTACCGTGGCCGGCACGCTCGCAGCAGGAGCCGACCTGGTCACCTTCAGTGGTGATAAATTGCTTGGTGGTCCTCAGTCGGGAATTGTTGCCGGCCGCAAGGATCTTATCGAAAAATTAAAGAGTAACCCGCTCAAGAGGGCGCTGCGCATTGATAAGATCACCATGGCGGCACTGGTCGCTGTCCTTGAACTTTACCGGCAGCCAGACCTGCTGAAGAGCCGCTTACCTTTGCTACGCGACCTCACCCGCCCGGCCAATGAGATAGAAACTGTCTGCCGACGATTGCTGCCGCTGTTGTCGGACCGGGTGGCTGGAAGAGCAACGGTCGACGTGGTGCCCTGCAAAAGCCAGATTGGCTCCGGCTCGCTGCCAATGGATCTTCTTGACAGCTTTGCACTTTGCGTTGATCCGATAGCGGAAAGAGGGCAGAGAGATGCTGCTCTGCTGAATCTTGCGCGTCAGTTCAGAATGCTTCCCCGTCCCGTCGTTGGCCGGATAAGCGATGGGAGGTATCTTCTTGACATGCGCTGTTTGCGTGATGAGCATGAATTCGTCGACCAGCTTTCAGCGCTGAATGTACACTGATCAGACCGGTCTGAGCTGGCTTTTAATGCCGAAATGGAACAACCCCAAAGACAATGCCGACGCGCAGAGCATCATCAACAACAGGGGAAATGCGGTTCCATTGTAGATCCAGGCCACCGCCTGGGCAGCAACAGCTGAAAGCGCCATTTGCATGAAGCCGGTCAGGCCTGACGCGCTACCGGCGTATTGAGGAAATTCATTGATTGCCGCTGCCTGAGCGTTGGGGAGGGTAATCCCGTTGCCGAAGACAGCGATGGCGACAGGCACGAAAAGAGCCAGAGGGTGGCCGCTCCCCAGCATCTGAAAAGCAAGCGCAGCACTGATGCCGAGTAATGCAATGCTGCCCCCAAGGCTGATCAGCTGATTGATGCTGAATCGCTGGTTCAGCACTCTGGTGGCATAGTTTCCTCCCATAAACCCCAGCGGGATCATTATGAAATAGTAGCCATAGTCGGTGGGAGGGCGATTAAATGCACTCACCATTATCTCTGGCGCTGCAGCAATAAAGCTGAAAAAAACGACAGAGACGAAAGCAACACAAAGGGCGTAGCTCCTGAAAGTAACGGACTGCAGCAGCAGTCCGTATGTTGACAGCATCGCAGAGAGCCCTTCAAAAGGAACCGACTCTTTTAAAGTTTCGGGCAGCAGATAAAGCATGACGACAAACAGGACCACGCTGAAGCACGCCACAACCGAGAAGACCGATTGCCAGCCAAATCTTGCCATCAGCTCTCCCCCTATGGCGGGTGAGAGCATTGGAATGACGACCATCACCATAACGAGAGTGGCTATGACTCTGGCGGCATCATTCGCTTCATAGACGTCGCGAACCATGGCGCGAGCCAGTACCAGTCCCACGGCGCCACCAAACGCCTGAACAAACCTTCCCAAGATTAGAAATTCGATACTGTCTGCGAACAAACAGGCCAGAGACCCTGCAAAGGTAATGCACAGGCCGATCAACATCACCGGCTTGCGGCCGTACTTATCAGAAAGTGGCCCGTAGTAAAGCGTTCCCAGCGCGATGGCCAGCATGGAGAGACTGAGAGTCAGCTGGGCAATCTCGGTGCTGACGGTAAAGGTATCCTGAATAACCGGCAGGGCCGGCAGCAGAATTTGCATGGCGGTGGGTCCTAAAGCGGAGGCCACAGCAAGCAGAACAATCAGTTTCTTGGTCAATACAGTAGGGCTGGACAAAGTAATTAATCGGTTCCGGTTAATTGGGTGATATCTGCTCAGGAGAGTTGGTATTCTGGGCCTAACGCCTAACGCCTAACACCTAACGCTTGAGGAAAACCTCTCCGTTATTCTGCCTGTTCGAACTTCTTTGCGCGCTCAGTATAACGTTCGAGCCCATCAGTATGGTTCGCTCGGCTTGACTGAGTTCAATTCCGATACCAAATGTTTGTTTATGGAAGTTCCGGGCAATCTCAGCGGAGAATGATCGAAGATCTTGCTGTGAGTCGACTGACTGACTGGCACATGAAATCGCTTCACCCAGGCGGGTTCTCAGGCAAATCAGGGGCTCCGGGCTTGAAGAGATACTGAGTGTCAGACCGGACTGTCCAGCTCTGAAACGTGGTGATTCAGCCATCATTTTTCTGACTGATTCAGCCAGTGGCGAATTATCAGACACAATGTCCACGGGCAGGCTGGTTTGAAGTCTTCGCATGACGCTCGGGTCCGTTCGGAGGGCGGAGGCGAAGTAATGGTTTGCTTCTGAAAAATCTCCCATCTGCCAGAGTGATTCCCCAAGGCGCGCTGAAAGGCGCGCCTTAAGAAGTACTTCCTGTTGAGGAAGTCCGGCGAGGGCTGTCGCGGCAGCCGTCGCAGCAGCCTCGAAGTTTTTGTTCAGATACATAATTTCGGCTTTATAGCTCTGATAGTAACTGTCATTGAGCTGAAACGCTCCGTTCTCCAACGCCTGATCCAGCACTTCGGTCATAATGCCGGTACCAATTACCGCGACGAGTTCCGGCTCCAGCCACTCCGGAATATGAACGTCCAACGGTGCGTAGGGCCTTACCCTGCTTTGCAATACCTCGAAGTCTGCAAACAGAGAGGCAGCGCGTCGCTCAGCACGCCAGGCCTGCAGGCGTAGACCAAGTCTCTTTGCGCCCTGCGCCGCCATTTCTGCCCAGCTCAGACCAATACTGTTTTCCTTTTCAATCTCAAGCTGGACCCGACTGGCATGCATATTAACGAGAGCGGCATAGGCATCCTTCTGCGCTTCATCAGCGCTGTATGAACCGTTCCGATCGGGTTGATTCATTGCGGTTTGAGACAGCTTGATCGCGTCATCTGCGTAGCCTGCCACCATGAGAAAGTTGGCGCTGACCAAAAAATGTTCAGCTCTGTTCATTACGCTGACGATGGGTTCTTGCTGCTCGCGCCAGATCAGCATTCGTTCGAGGGCGCTGTGCGCTTCTTCAAACCGGCCCTGATTAAGGGTGAGATACAGGGTGTAGATCCAGGGGTCTGCAACGCTGTCGGGATTGAGATACCGTGCTGCCCTGCTGAGGTAGTCTTCAGCCTGTTCGATTTCCAGAAGACTGAGAGCGACCTCAGAGGCATTCGTCAGATACACCGTATCGGTATCGCTGGAGGACAGCTCGAGAGGGTTTTCCTCATTAATGGCGCGCTCACAAGCGCTCGGTGAACTCACGGGTGTCAGGCTAGCCAGGTCTGCTGCGCAAATGGTATTCCAGGCTCTCGCGCGTGCTCTGGGGTCTGCGTCGTTCTCAAGCACTTTCCTGGCACTGTTGCGGGCTGCCTCATACTGCTTGAGCTTGATCAGCGGCCAGCCCCTGAAGGATTCGACATCCTGGCCGTAGACAGCCTCCAACTGCTCCAGATACTCAAGCGAGATGACCTGCTCCCCCATCAATTGGTGCACATAGCTTAATTGGGTGAGTGTCAGGTAGTGCCATTGTAGATTGCCCGATTCCAGTGATTGCTCGAGTGTTTGATAGGGCATCAGTTGCTCGGCTCGATGCAGATGATACAGCGCCCTCGGCATATTGCCCTCAATGGTTAAGAGCACCTCGGAAAGTGCAAATTGGGCAGCGGGAGAGTCCGGTTCTGCGCGAACCCATTGCTCGCTGAGCTCTCTTGCTTTTACGTTTTCCCGGAGATTGAGCGCATCGCAGATTTCCAGTGCCCGGGAATCGCCGACATCGGTAAAGCCAAAGCAGGGGGGTTGCTGCAGGGCTGCGGAAAGTGCTTCAAATTCTGAGTCATCCTGTGCGGAGACCGATAGAGCGGCGCACCAGAAACACAGTGCCAGGCAGGTTTGGAGGGACTGCTTTGTAGGCATCAGAGTAAAGTGCTGCGCGCAAGTTGTTCCATCGGGGCCTGCATACAATCACTGAAGACTTTGGCTTTGTCTGTTACTCCCGGAGCCAGTTCGACTCGGTGCCCTAACACCTTCGGCAGGAGCAATTCAATGTCGTCTGCGCTGACAAAATTTCTGCTTTGCAGAGCAGCAGCAACCTGTAGCGCCGGTAACATGAGCACCAGACTGCGCGTAGAGTTACCTTGCAGAACTCTGTCATCACCTCTCAGATTTCTTGAGATGTCCACCAGGCAAGCCTTGATCGCAGAGTGAATGTGGACCTGATTTTCAATGGCCTGTCGGGCACAAAGCACTTGCTGCCGGGTAACAAATTCGCTGGTCAGTTTGTGATCCCTGCGATCAATATAGGTTTCAAGCACATTCAATTCGGAGTCACGGTCGATGTGCTCCATGGTGATTTTAAACAGGAAGCGATCAAGCTGGGGTGTTGGCAGCGGATAGGTGCCCACCATGTCAAAGGGATTTTGTGTCGCTATGACAAAGAACAACTCATCCAGCTGGTAAGTTGTGTTGTCAACGGTAATCTGCTTTTCGCCCATGGCTTCCAACATCGCCGACTGGACTTTTGGCGAAGTCCGGTTTATCTCGTCTGCCAAGACGATATGGGCGAAGAGCGGGCCAGGGCGAAAGTGAAAAGCGTTGGAATTCGAGTCAAACACAGGCGCACCGGTAACGTCTGAGGGCAGCAGGTCAGGTGTAAATTGTATTCTTCTGAATGCGGCAAATGCTTGCCCTTCCGCGCTCTCCTCCGATTTGATGGCTTCGCCCAAGGCTTTGGCCAAGGTGGTTTTCCCAGATCCCGGAAAATCTTCCAGCAGAACATGGCCACCGGCAATCAGAGCGATGACCGCCAGATCAATCACATCATCTCTGCCGAGTACCTGCTTTTTGACTGAGCCTGCCAGCGTGTGCAGTACCGAGATAGCCTGTTGCAGATTCTGATCGTCTGCTGGCTGGCTGGCACTGTCGTCTGCGTGTGAATCAGTTTTGGAGTCTGCAGGCAATTCTTGGGACATAGTTAAATCCAAAATATTTGAAGATCGTCAGAGAGTCTGCACTCAGCGGGTGAATGCCCAGGAATACGGGTTGATGAAGGCCAGGACCCGCCGCCAGGTAGGCACGTTTTCGCTAACTTCCTGTGCCAGAGCGCGCCGGAATCGGTTCCAGTCAACACTGCTGATCTGCCGAGCTGCGCCCAAAGAGCATGACAGATGGGACGCAGTAGCAGATTGAATGGTAGGGAAGGTGTTTGCCGCCCGGGCGGCAAAGTGCTCTCGACTTTCGCCATAGCGGCGAGTCATACCGACTGCTGCCAGTTGATCTAATATTGCCCGATAGGCTAGCTGGTCCTGTTGTTCGGCACTGCAAAACCTTGGCACTAAAGAACGATACGCGCGGACTACGTATCCCAGGCACAGAAGCGCCGCTGCGATGGCAGCGATCCCATTCACGAGCGTCCTGATATCAATCAGCTCTGCTTGTTGAGACTCCATAAACTCCGCGTAAGAGGTGTCGTCCCTGAGCATGTCCCCCAGCAGCTGCTGCAATTCATTTTGTGGGTCGGTCGACATATCGACAAGCGTTTGCTGTGGGGCAGGATCAACAATCACCCAACCGATATCCTTAAAATAGATTTCTGGCCAGGCATGTCCGTGCACAGCCTGGATTAGCAGGGCAGATCCTCCAGCACGATTTGAAGCAGGCACGGAGTATCCAATGCCGACTCTGGCGGGAATCCCAAGACTCCGATACAGATAAGTCGCTGCGAACGAAAAGTGCATGCAGTAGCCAGTCAGATCACCGAACAGAAATGATGCAGCGGGGTCTTTCTCATAAGCGTGATCGTTCTTCAGGCTGTAGATGCCATTTTGGTCCAGATAAGCCTTAATTGCCCAGGCTTTGGCAAATGGATCACTGGCATATTCCGGTTTAAGCTCGGCAACGATTGATTCCGCCAGCTCTTGATAACGTGAATCATCGGGTAGCTGCAGATATTCTGACCGAACCGCATCTGACCAGTTTTCATTTCCGGTTTCCCGTCCAAGCAGGAACTCAAAATTGTAAGTTGGCGCCCAGGAAACCGTGTCATAGGTCCTTTTGAAGCGTGAAGCATTCGGATTGGTTGTGCTGGAGTAAGTCACAGGGCTTTCAAGGCCAAAAGGATTACGATGCGGAATCAACATGCCGACGGTGGTTTTTACTTCCTTGTGATGTTCTTCTGCTTCAGGCAACAATGTCGCGGACACCTCGGTATTTGTGAATGTGGAAATCAAGTCCAGATCCATATCATCCCTGGAGCTGTAATCAAGCATGACTCCGTTAAATTGCGAGTAGGCTGATTCTCTGAAGTAGTAAGAGCCATTTAGTGGTTCATAATCATCCCGAAAAACAACAACTGCGACCGGAGCTTGCTTATCTTCTGCAGTATTTTCACCGTCCCTGAAAGGATTTTCGCGCTGCCTGCTGTTGCCTGACAGCTCCTGACCGGTCAGGCCCATGTCATCAGTGATGCCCGGGGTCGGCAGCCCGAACAATTGGACATAGCCAGCCAGAGAAGAGCAGAGCAGGGCGATGATTACGAAATGATAAGGCAGTCTCCTCTGGTCGTTCTCGGCCATCAGCAGAGCCGACATCGCTATCACTGCAAAGCAGCCGATTCCCATGAGAATAGTCGCCGGATCGATGCCCCGTATCAGGGCGTAATCGCCGATGAAAAAGGGCCGATGAATCATGCCGTTGCGGTGGGCGGACAGCGTGATGATAAATGCCGCGGCGACAAAAATAATCTCCAGAACACCACCAATCCGGGTCCTGAGAGCTAGGCTACGAAGCAGGATCGACATCATGCAGCTAAACCCGAACCACAACAGCGCTTCAGCGGTATTAAATGCGCCGATGGGCGTCAGCAGAGAAGACATCAATTCAGACTTTACAATCAGACCCGCCAGCCAATAAGTTAACGCGATAAAACACAGGGCCGTCAGCACAACCGACGAGAGCCGAATCTGATCCAGAGGCCCGGCGTTGATCCACCGATCAGTTAACAAACAGGCGATGAGACAGCCGACAACAGCGCTGACAGAGCCACTTTCGATAGTCAGGCTAAGACTCAGCGCCCAGAACGCACTGGCAATGATGACAGCGCGCAGCACGCCCGGTATGCGCTGAGTAGTATAGCTTGATGCTGGAATATGCATTGACATCAGACCTTGCGAAGAAACCTGTCGAAGCCCAACCCGGTTTCACGATCAATAACCACAGTGGATTCTACTTGCTGACCAATTTCGGTCAATAAATCGAGGAGTTCCGCTCGGTAGCCAGGTTTCTGAGAGGTGGGTTCGGATAAGATTTTCCTGCGTAGCATAAGCGCCTGCCACCACGGTGGCTCCTGCCTTTCCTGCAGGCTGTCAGTGGCCAGAATCAGGGAACACTGTCCGGGATGGGTCGCAAACGTTTTACGGAGATTCTGCAGATTGACATGAGGTGCCGCCGCTGCAAATACAATGCAGTGGGCAGGTTGGTTACTGCCCGTCTGGTCGAGAAACCGATCCAACCCATAGGCATGAGGCTGTTTCAGCCCTCTCGACCCGGCAATAGCTGACAGTGCCTCGGCATAGTCTGAAATTGGTTTTTCGTAGCCATCTGCACCAAAAGCCCAGTCTTCGCCCAAAGCGCCGCTTTGTAGCGCAACTCTTGCAACAGCAGCTGCGGCTTCGTCGTTTTCACTGGTAAGGAGAAAGGCAAGTGTTCTCTTGCTCTGAAAGACGCTGTGCTCGGGCAGTCTTACGTTGAGCTGTCGGCTTCTTGCATAAACCTTCCACATGATGTTCTTAACTGAATCTCCCGGCGCATAAGGCCTAATTTCCATCCGGTCACCCTCTGGCTGGCCGCTTGGGTTTGGTATGCCATCTTCTGCGGTTAAAGAGCGCAACAGAGGTAGCTGTTTGATGGCATCGAGTTGCGGCAGGGCCTGACATCGTACTTTTTGGCCTGTTTGCCAGGAAAACTGACACAGTCCCAGGACATCCCGCACCGAGAATTCCCTGATCAACTCGTCAGTCAGGCAGCGTTTCCTCGGAAGGGCTTCTTCATAGAGCCGCTTGTGCTCTCCTAAGCGGTTACGGGTTTCGATGGCATCAGGAAAGATGATTTTCCAGCTTAGTGTGACCAGAGGGGGAAATGTTGTTGCCGGTATGCTGAAACCGGTTTCATTGGGATAGCCTACTTCGATCTCCACCTTGTCAGGAGCGCCGGATCTGGCTATTTCCCGGCGGATCTGTCGCTGCATTAACAATCCGAAGCCAATGGTACAAAACAAACAGCTGATAAGGATGGCGAGGGCGGATATGGTCAGTGCAAAGACCACAAGATCCATCGAGCCGTAACCAAAAGTGCGCAGTGCCCAAGCGGATACCATCAGAGTCAACAGGCCTTGTGCGGTCAGGGGAAACAGGCCTGCGAGGCTGCGTAAAATTTTTTTGGCCGGCAGCATCGCGGCAGAAGATGTGCGCTCTGACAAAGCGTTATGATCTCAGGCGTGTAACGAAGGTGGAATTCTGGCATGAGCCAGTTGGCAGCTCAACAACATTACCCGGTCATGAGTCTGGCCCATTCAGGCAGACGTAGCATGCGCCGTTTTCAATTGAATGCTTGAGCCGCCAGTTGTGGCAACGGCCCAAACGGAGTAGCCAGGGCTCTATCTATTTGCTCGATTGTCTATCAGCTGCTGGACTACCGCCGGATCAGCCAGAGTCGAAGTGTCTCCCAGATTATCAAGTTCGTTCGCAGCGATCTTTCTCAGGATGCGTCGCATGATCTTTCCGGAGCGGGTCTTTGGGAGTCCCGGCGCGAACTGAATGATTTCTGGTTTGGCGAAAGATCCGATTTCACCGGCAACGAATTGGGTCAACTCCTGACTGAGCGTGCCGCTCGGTTCGGTACCTGTCATCAGTGTGACGTAGGCATAGATACCCTGACCCTTAATGTCATGGGGATAGCCGACAACGGCAGCCTCCGCAACTGCATCATGGAGCACCAGCGCACTTTCTATTTCCGCCGTACCCAGTCGGTGGCCGGATACGTTAATGACATCGTCCACCCGGCCTGTTACCCAATAGTATCCGTCTCCATCTCGTCTGGCGCTGTCTCCTGTCAGATAAAAGCCCGGATAGGCCGAGAAGTAGGTATTGATGCAGCGTTCATGGTCGCCAAATACGGAGCGAATCTGGCTCGGCCAGCTTTGCGAAATCACCAGATTGCCCTCAGCCGGGCCATCAAGCTCGTTTCCGTCGGCATCCAGCAGGGCGAGCTTAACGCCAAAAAAAGGTTTTGTTGCGGAGCCGGGCTTGAGGTCTGTTACTCCCGGTAAGGGGGTAATCATGATCGCGCCGGTTTCAGTTTGCCACCAGGTGTCTACAATCGGGCAACGCGAGTCCCCAACGACTGAGTAATACCATTCCCAGGCTTCTGGGTTTATTGGCTCTCCAACGGATCCCAGAATGCGTAACGAAGTGCGGGAAGTGCTGCTGACCGGTTGGTTGCCCGCAGCCATTAATGCTCTGATGGCTGTCGGTGCGGTGTAGAAAATATTGACCTGATGTTTGTCCACGACTTGCCAGAACCGTGAATTGTCCGGATAGGTCGGCACTCCTTCGAACATCAGAGTCGTGGCGCCATTTGCCAGCGGTCCGTAGACAATGTAGGAATGGCCCGTGACCCAGCCGACGTCTGCAGTACACCAGTAAATGTCGTTTTCGTGATAATCGAAAACATACTTATGTGTCATCGCGGCGCCGAGCAGGTAGCCTGCCGTGGTGTGCATCACGCCTTTTGGCTTACCTGTGGATCCTGACGTGTAAAGAATAAACAGAGGATCTTCAGCATCCATGATTTCTGGTGCGCATTCGGCACTCGCGAGAGAAACGGCTTGCCGGTAATCCACGTCACGACCTTCAGTCCAGGAGATTTCCGCGCCGGTTCGCCTGACCACAAACACCGAGTGGACGTTGGGGCATTCATCCAGGGCCGTATCAACGTTTGCTTTGAGCGGAATAATTCTGCCTCCGCGCACACCTTCATCAGCGGTGATGACGGTCTGGCAATCCGAATCCAGAATACGATCTTTGATGGATTCGGGCGAGAAACCTCCGAATACCACTGAATGAACCGCTCCGATTCTGGCGCAGGCGAGCATCGCATAGGCCGCTTCCGGAATCATGGGCATGTAAATACAAACCCTGTCGCCTTTCCTTACGCCTCGAGCCTTAAGAGCGTTTGACAGGCGGCATACAGCCTCATGCAGATCCCGGTAGTTTATTTTGAGATCCTGATCTGGCTCATCGCCTTCCCAGATTATTGCGGTTTGGTCGCCACGTTTTTCCAGGTGTCTGTCAATACAGTTATAGCTGGCATTAAGTTTCGCGCCGCGGAACCAGGTCGCAGTGGCGGTGGTGAAATCGCTGGAGCTGACCTGATCCCAGGTTTCAAACACAGTGAGAAACTCGCTGGCCTGCTCTGCCCAGAAAGTTTCGGCATCATCGATGGATTTCTGATACATCTCATTATACTGAGAGGCAGAGAGATGACTCTGAGACGCCGCGGTTTCTGATACCGGATAGGTTTTTTCTTCTGACATGCTGTTCTCTCGGAAGGTCCGTATTTAAACCAAGTCGCAACCACCCGATAAAGTCTCGTGCTTACAGAACCCGGGGCACGTGGCGGTTTTAGGAGTGAGTTTTCAGTATGCCCTAAAGGTCGTAGTGCCTCAACAAACAGCCGACCGGTTGACTTCAGTCCTGTGCTCGCCGGATAAACCTGATTAAATCGTCAGGGACACGTTGTCGATAAGGCGGACATCACCTGCGAATACCGCAGCGAGAATCACGAGATCTTTGTCATGCTGACAGGCCATCTTGAGACTTCTGGCATGGCAAATGTTGAAATAATCCGGTTTGAGCCCGCAGGCAGCGAGGGACTGGCTGGCCTCGCTCTCAAGCCGGCGGAGATCTTGATTGCCTCGCCGGATCAATTCGGCGGTTTGTTGTAACTGTTGATACAGCGCTGGAGCTAACCGGCGCTGCCCTGACGTAAGTCTGCTGTTCCTGGAGCTAAGCGCCAGGCCGGAATTTTCGCGAGCGGTTGGCAGGCCATTGAGCTTAATGTCAAAGTCAAGGTCAACGATCAATTGTTCGATCACCCGGTATTGTTGGTAGTCTTTGAGACCAAAATAGGCCTGGTCAGGCGAAATCAGATTAAATAACTTCGTTACTACGGTTGCGACACCCTCAAAATGCCCCGGCCTTGTTTTGCCGCAGTGGTTCTGTGTGAGGCCTGAGACGACGATGTGAGTTTTCATCGAGGCAGGGGTGCCATACATCTCCGCGTTATCGGGCGCGAACAGCAAATCACAGCCTGCTTCGGCCAGCAAACCCTTGTCGGACTCCAGACTTCGGGGATAGTTGTTAAGATCTTCGTTTTTGTCGAACTGAAGCGGATTGACGAAAATGCTTGCTACGGTGTACTGACAGTCAGCCGCCGCAGCCCTGACAAGCTGCAGGTGACCGTCGTGAAGATTGCCCATGGTAGGGACTAACCCAATTGAGTGGCCGGCAAGTCGTGCCTCATGCAGCGCCTGGCGTAAAGCCGATTTTGTCTTGACGGTTAACATAGTGTGTGGCGCAGAATTAATCGAAACAATGTTCTGCGGCCGGAAAGGCCTTTTCCTTTACCGCACTGACATAGCTCTCTATCGCGCCCGGTATTCCATTGATATTACCCGCGAGAAAATTTTTCACGAATTTTGGTGTGATCGGAGAGACGCCGAGTACGTCATGAAGCACCATGATCTGCGCAGTGGTATCAGGACCTGCTCCGATTCCGATCACCGGAATCTCCAGAGAATCAGTGATGGTCTTTGCCAGTGTTCGGGGGACGCACTCCAGCAACAGAATATTGGCACCTGATTCCTGCAGTAATAAAGCTTCTTCGAGGATGACCTGGGCCTGTTCCGTATCTCTGCCCTGAACGTGAAAACCGCCAATCCGATTGACAGACTGGGGGGTTAGCCCCATGTGTGCGCAAACGGGAATGCCGCGTTCGGCCAGAAGCCTTGTCGTATTCGCAATCCAGGCGCCTCCCTCAAGCTTCACAATCTGGGCGCCGGCCCTCATCAGAGACGCTGCATTTTCAAGAGTCTGACTCTCAGAGGCATAACTCATAAAGGGCAGATCAGCCATGATTAGCGCGCCTTTATTGCCCCGTTTCACGCAGGCCACGTGATACACCATATCCGCCATGGTGACTGGTAAAGTGCTGTCGTGGCCCTGAAGTACCATCCCCAGCGAATCGCCAACGAGAAGAACCTCCACGCCCGCGCTACTGGCAATATCGGCAAAGCAGGCATCGTATGCCGTCAGGCACGCGAATTTCTGGCCGGCTTCTTTGATTTTTTGCAGTGTTGTCAAGGTGACATGCTTGTTTTGAGTTTGCGTACTCATAGGATCCTAAAGCCCTTGAAAGTGAAGCGAGATGCAATAAATGGGAAGGGTGGCGGTCTAAGGTGCCAGGTTCCGGGAATCCGTGTGGCAAACTTTTCTACAACAAAGTCGGTTTCGGATTGAAATAGTGTGTGCCGTTTGGCAAAGACAGGATGTATGTTACCAGTTGCTCGTAGTCCTCGTCATTAGCGACGAGGTCAATCTCCGCGCTATTAACTATCAGCAATTTGGAATCCGAATAGTAGTGAAAAAACTCCGTGTAGGCCCGGTTCAACTGGTTCAGATACTCGGACTCTATCATCTGCTCTGAGGGGATTCCCCGTTTCTGAATTCTCTGCAGCAGGACTTCTGTCGGTGCCTGAAGATAGATCACAAGATCTGGTTTGGGTGCGTCAATGACAAGATGTTGATAAACCTTGTGGTACAACTCGTATTCGTCTTTTTCCAGATTCAATTCTGCAAACAGCCTGTCCTTGTCAATCAGGAAGTCTGAGACACGGACAGGTTCAAATAAATCACTTTGTCGCGAATCCGCGATTTGTTGAGCTCGCTGGAACAGGAAAAACAATTGCGTGGCCAAGGCATGCTGTCTTGGATTCTGATAGAAGCGGTCGAGAAACGGATTTTCTTCAGCATTTTCGAGCAGAAGTTCATAGTTGAAGGTTTCAGCCAGGCGCTTGGTCAAACTGGTCTTGCCAACACCGATGGGCCCTTCGACTGCGATGAATCGGGGTGCCTGTTTCAGGTCCTGCAGGCCGCTGCTCATGGATTGCTTCCTGCGGGGCGTCGCTTGCGTCGGCGCCTTCTTCTGGTTTTAGGTAAGCCTTCAATCAATTCCTGCTTTTGTATGTCATCTCCGAATTGGTAAACCGTCCACCACTCTCCACTGTCTCCCAGTGCTTCCCCCGCTGCTTCGCGAAGCAGCAGAAAGTCATAGGCTGCTCGAAAACGAGGATGGTTGAGTGTCGTGTCAACTGTTTGCCGGGTCCGCGTTGTAAGTCGGCCTTGCAATTCCCAGATTTCCCGACAGGCATAGCTGATCCGCTTGGGTATCGAGGTGAACTGATTTTGTTCGGCGAGGGTCTGGCTGGCCAGTCGCAGAAACTGGGGGCTGGAGTCGAGCGATCCGCAGTCGGCCTGCCGCATGCTCAATCGCAGGGGCGGCCAGAGAAGCGCCGCAAAGAGGAAATAGGGTGTCACTGACTTCTCCAGCGCAATTCTTGCATCGGTGTTGCTGAAAGCCAATTCGAGTAATCTTGCTTCCTCGGGCTGGCAGTGTTCAAGCGCTTCGAAAGTGGGGGCGAGCAGTGCGTGTTTCAGGCCGCTATTGCGCAACAATTGATATGCGCTTTGACTGTAGCCGGTGGAAAATAGCTTTATTAACTCATCGAACAGGCGTGCAGGGGAGATACCGCCCAGCAGCTCAGAGAGCGATTCGACAGGAGCTGCGGTTTCATCGGAAATTTCAAAACCCAGCTTTGCCGAAAATCTGAGGGCTCTGAGCATTCGGACCGGATCTTCCCGGTATCGCTCCTGAGGATCTCCGATCATTCTGATCTGATGTGTCTTTAAGTCAGACAGGGCGTTGCAGAAATCGAGCAGCTTGAAACCGTCCGTCGTGTAATACAGTGCGTTGATGGTAAAGTCTCGGCGCCTGGCATCTTCGTCGATTTGACCATAGACGTTGTCCCTGACCATTAAACCGTCTTCATTCTGAGCGGCATCCACATGCTTCAGACTTCGTCGTGTCGATTTCTCATCTACAGTGAGTTGCTTCTCTGGCGCTCCTCTGAAAGTCGTGACTTCGATGATTTCCCGGCCAAAACGTACATGCACAATTCGGAAGCGACGGCCGATAATTCGTGAATTACGAAATAATTGACGGACTTCTTCGGGGGTTGCGTCGGTGGCTACATCAAAATCCTTCGGCTTTTCGCCAAGGAGCAAATCGCGAACGCCTCCTCCGACAAGAAATCCATAGAAGCCTGAGGCGGCAAGACGGGATAACACTTTCAGGGCATGCGGCGAAATATCCTTGCGAGATATGGAGTGCTCCTCGCGGGGAATAATCCGTGCGCTTTCGATGCCCGGCAGTTCTGCTAACTCAGGCATGGGGATTCGCTGGCACGGTGGTACTGGGTGGGGATTGATAAAACTGCAATGCTCGAGCCTGCTTGGCATCAGAAACCGAAGATGTCAGTCATGATACCGCGGATTCACTGTGGATGCTCGGTGTAGTGGTGCAAGGGATGAGTGGCAGAGGAATGCTGGAACGTTCAGGGGAGGCGACTCGCGCCTCCCCGTTGGAAGGAATCTGTTATTGTTATTATTGCTGTTAGCAATCTGATTGTTATTGTTATTCCACAGCTGAGCAAAGTGCTCTGCCAATTTTCTTCAGGCGGTTATGATGCAGCCCGGCGACAATCCGCCGCGTGTAGACTTGCAAACCCTACCTTATTCTTATTTAAGCACTAACCTTAGTTCGAAACTTAGTAATGCGATTTTTGTTATTTTTAGGGCTTATTATTGTTATTTATTGTTATTGTCAGCTATCAATCTGCACGTTACATGCCAAGAAGGAAATAGTAAATAAAATCAGCAAGCTAACTCTGCGATGACCTGGATAAAACTCGGTTATGGCGGAATTCGTTACGAAATCACCCAAAATTGGTGGGTAAATGGGTATCGGTAACATTTCCCAGTCGGGTAATGTCTTCCAGCCCGGACTAGAGCGACGGCTTTACCCCGCGCTTTACCCCGCCGTTTTCTTCTTCCTGGGAATGCCGAATCGCTGGCGGCGTTCCCACAGACACTTTCGGCTAATTCCTAATTTTCCGGCAAGTTGTGTTTCATTCATGGTGTCTTGATGTTCCAGCACGAATCGCTGGAAGTAATCTTCGAGTGACAATTCTTCGATCGGTTCTACGGACTGCGATTGAGCTGGTGCTGAGTGGTCCATACGTTGGAGCTCTGGCTGCGAATCCATGTCGATTGCCAGCAATTCCTCGCCGATCTCAGCGCTCTCAGCGAGAACCACTGCTCGCTCGATCGCATTCTCCAGTTCCCGCACATTGCCTGGCCAGGTGTAGGTCGCGATGGACTGACTTGCGCCTTCACTGAACACCATAGTCGGCGCCTTCAGCCGGCGGCAGGTTCGTTGCAGGATCGCATCGGCGAGTTGTAGAACGTCACTTCCGCGTTCTCTCAGGGGAGGAATCAGTAAGGTCATGACGTTGATTCTGTAGAAGAGATCTTCTCTGAACAGCCCGTCTTCTACCAGCTGTTTCAGATCTCTGTGGGTTGCTGCGACGAGACGTACATCAACCTTTCTTGACTGTACCGAACCGACTTTGCGAATTTCGTTTTCCTGCAAAACCCGAAGCAGTCGAGCCTGAGCTTCAAGAGGAAGTTCGCCGATTTCATCGAGGAATAGGGTGCCTCCGTTCGCGGCTTCTACTAGTCCTGTTCTCGTGGCTGTGGCGCCGGTGAATGCGCCTTTTTCGTGACCGAAAAGCTCCGATTCAATCAGGTTCTCAGGGATGGCAGCACAGTTTACCGAGATCATTTCCTGGCCCTCCCGATTACTCAAATCATGAATTCCCCGGGCGACCAGTTCTTTGCCAGTGCCTGATTCGCCATTGATAAGCACCGTAGAGTTCGTTTGAGCGACTTTTCGGATGCGTCGAAACAGCTCTTGCATCTGCGAACAGCTTCCGATCATGCCGGTTATTGGCGCGCACTCATCTTCGCTGTCTGCGGCGTTTACTTGTCGCTGGCTCGGATTTTCGCGAATTATTTTGGCGACAGCTTCAATGATCTCATTATGCTCGAACGGCTTGGCAATATAATCGACCGCACCCATCTTCATCGAGTCGATTGCTGACTTAATGCTCGAGTAGCTGGTCATGATCAAAACCGGCGTTGAGGTCGCTTTGATCAAATCGGTGCCGGGGGCGCCCGGCAGTCGTAAATCGCTGATGATGACGTCGAATGCGTCTATGTCGTATTTTTCCAGCGACTCTTTAACCGATCCGGCTTCGCTCACCCTGTATTCATGCCTCTCCAGAAGACGTCTCAAGGCAGCCCGAATGACTGCTTCATCCTCTACGACAAGAATTTGATTCATCGACATCATCTTTATTAGTGTTCAATTAACCCAAAACCTGAGCGCGGCGCCTATTTCATGCTACAGAGGCTTCATGCTTCAGAGGCGCCAAAATATCCGGAAAAGGTCAGTATGACCTGAGTGCCGGTGCCATGATTTTTATTACACGGGCTCAGTATATCAATATCTCCGCCCAAATCCTCAACTATGCTGAATACCATGGAAAGTCCGAGTCCAGTGCCTTCGCCGGCTTCTTTGGTAGTGAAGAATGGATCGAAAACCCGGTCCCTGATTGCTTCGGGGATGCCTATACCATTGTCGGTAACGGTGATCTTAATCTGATCGTCAGCTTGATGGGCTGCCATCAGCACTTCGCTGCCTGCCGCGCTGGCATCGCGTGCGTTGTTCACAAGGTTCACCATAACCTGCAGCAGTTTTTGCGCGTCACCGAGAATATTCAGGCTTTCATCGCATTGCGTGCTGATCCGGATTTCCTTGCTCTTTTTGTCAAGAGAGATCAAGGTCAAGGTTTCCTGCATGCACTGGCGTACATTGACGACTTGCTTCTCATAGCTTCCCAAACTCGCGCCCGCATGCGCAAAGTTTACCAGTGACTGAAGAATCTTTGACGTCCGGTCGGTTTGTTCAATGATCTGGGTTGCAAGCTGTCCCAGTTCCTTGCCTTGATATTCATCCCGGATGGTTTGAGCGAGGCAGGCAATGCCAGTGATCGGGTTTCCTATTTCATGGGCTACCCCAGCAGCAAGCCTGCCAATTGAAGCCAGACGCTCGCTATGGGTCAGGCCTGCCTCGAGTATCTCAGTTTCGGAAATGTCTTCGATGAGCAGGATAACCCCTTCATGATTCAGTTCTCTGGGATCTGACTGATCGATGTAAGCTTTATGCAGATTGACAGATTTTTTCTGGCCATTGAGCTGAAAATTATTCTTATAGGTATGGTGCTCATCCTCTCTGAGGAACTGATGGAGAAGCTCGTACCAGGGATTTGGCAGATCCTGTAGCTGCGATCCGACGGCTTCACCGGCATCAATTCCGGTTATCTCCGTCAACGCCTGATTCCACATGACAATCTCGTCTTCGGTGCTCAGTGAGCAAACTCCGAGGGGAAGTTCCAGTAAAACCTGCCTGTGATATCGCCGAAGATTGTCCAGATCAGCAGCCATGCCCGATAAATTACTGCGGTAAGACTCGATTCTGCTCTCAATGACATTAAGGTCTGTGCTGCCGTGTCTGGCGACGATGCTAAAGGGCAGGTAGCTGTCGATGATGTCCCCAGCTATAGAGGGACCTAGCAGCCCGGAAAGATTTGCTTCGAGGCGCCCACGCAGCAAGCGAAGCGACGAGGGACGATTGTCGTCGTAACGAATTTTGAGATCTTTCAGTGCTTGATTGACTTCCCGGTTAGCGGCTTCCTGACCAAGCGGTTTGCTCAGGGATCGCACGAACTCCTCGGGAGATTTTGCGACCAGTCCGCTGCGGATTCGGCGACGGATGGTGTCGAGGGCGCAGATATCAGCAGAATTCCTTTCTTTATCTGTCGTGGTAGTGGTCAGGGAAATTCCGATGAAGAGTGCTGCGTTGACCATCAGGGACAGTGCAGCGATGCTGCTCCAGTTAATGGACGTCAGAGTAATCGTCGGATCATCGCCGAAAAGGGGAATCAGTAGAAATCCGAGCCAGATGGCAACGCCGCTCAGCAGGCCAGCCAGAAACCCCTTTTTGTTGCCCTGAGGCCAATACAAAATGGCGACTATGCCGGGCAGGAATTGCAGGCCGGCTGAGAAGGCTACGGTACCTATCGCCTGGACACTGGTGGTGTTTTCAGACAGGTAGTGCACCAGGAAGCCAGCCCATATGAGTGCTGTCGTGAGTACCCGCCGGTGCCAAGCCAGCCATCTGTAAATATCCTGTTTCGCCGATGGTTGGGTGACGGGCAGAATCAGGTGGTTCAGGCACATATTCGACAATGCCAGAGTGATGACGATAATCAGGCCGCTGGCGGCAGAGAGCCCGCCCAGATAGCCAACGAGCGTCAGCATCGGATAGTCATAGGCAGCGCCGATGATCACCGGGAAATATTCTACCTGCACGTCGCTTCCGGACTGAATGCCGGCCCACAGAATTGGCAGAACGGGGAGGCTGATTAAAAGAAAGTAGAGAGGTAATGCCCAGCTGGCAAAGGTCAGAGAGGCCTGTCCGTTACTTTCGTTGAAAGTCATGTAGAACATGTGGGGCATGGCAACGGCGGCAGTAAAAAACAACAGCGCTGAAACATGGAATGAGCTGAAATAATCTGTTTCCTTCAGTCCCGAAACCAGATCCGGTCGGGACTGAAGCCACAGGTCGATTCCGTCGAGTCCTCCAAAAGCCCCGTAGACTGCGAACACCCCCACCGCGAGGTAGGCCGCAAGTTTGGCCAAAGATTCGAAGGCGATAGCCATAACCAGACCATCGTGGCGGGTGCGACCGGCGCGGCGGGACGTGCCGAACAGAATCGCGAATAAGGTGATCAGGACGCAGAAGCCTGCGGCCACGAGGACTTCGCTGGATTCTTCCGTCAGAAGATTTGCCGTATCGGCCACAGCACGGATCTGCAAGGCAAGCAGGGGCGTGACCCCGACCAAAATCACGATGGTGGCCACGGTTCCTGCCCAGGGTGACTGGTACCTGAAAGCCACCAGGTCGGCAAGGGAACTCAATTGGTAGGTTCGCGACAGCTCCAGGAGAGGTTTTAAGAGCAGGGGCGAAAACAAAAAAGCAAGGGAAATGCCGATGGAGTTGGCCAGATATCCATAACCGCTTTCAAGTGCATTACCAATTGACGTGTAATACGCCCAGATGCTTGCGAACACACCCAGAGCCAGCACATATACAACCGGCGACTGTACGATAGAAGTGGGAATCCAGCCACGATCTGTGATGTAGGCAACACCAAAAAGCAGCAGCAGGTAGCTGCTTCCCAGAATGAACAGGGTGCTCAGATCAAGGCTCATCGCTGTCCCTGCCTCTGTGAGCCCAGCTTGCTACGAGAATAATGAGCAGGCCGAGGAAAAACGGCCGGTACCAGGCCCCGGAGGGCTGGTTGATCCAGTCAACGCTAACGAGAAATAGCAGGTAAATGACTACGATAAGAATCAGTATAGTGCGTGGTATGTACACGGGTTCTTCTCGGCGACCGACTATTGGGTCATCTTAGCCAACTTGGGCACGCGCTGTATATCCCAGTGCTCGGCGCCCCATGTCACCAGAGAGACAGGAACGGCTCCAGTCAGGGAGGGCGGAGGTGTCATGCCAAGAAACTGCAACGCAGAGAACAGTAATGAAGAGGCGTTTTTGAGGTCGATTGGCTCGGCAAAATGCTGCTTGCTGAGTTTTTGTCCGAGTGCATTAACAATGATTGGGATGTGCGCGTAGCTGGGTGTTGGCAAGCCGAGTAGCTGCTGCAAATAAATCTGTCTCGGGGTTGAGCTCAGTAAGTCGTAACCTCTCACAATGTGGGTGATTCCCTGCTCGGCGTCATCAGCAACCACCGCCAGTTGATAGGCGAATAGACCGTCCTTTCTCCGAAGAATGAAATCGCCAACTTCGTGCTCCAGATTCTGGGCGTAGTCACCCTGAATCGTGTCGGTGAAACGGACAGTTTCCGGTCTGATTTTTAGCCTGATGGCTAGCCCCTGGGCGGAGGTGAGCCCCCTGCTACGACAGCGGCCGTCGTAGATGCCTTCCAAGCCGCTGACACGCTGCCGGCTGCAATCGCAGCGAAAGCAAATTTTCTGGTCTTCAAGCTGTTCTAGAATGCTTTCATAGGCGCTTAAGCGTGTGCTCTGATACAGGACGTCCCCGTCCCAGTCCATCCCAAGGGCTCGCAATTGCTCTAGAATGAGCGTCGATGATCCTGTGATTTCCCTTGGCGGGTCAAGATCTTCAACGCGAACCAGCCACTTACCACCATGTGCCCTGGCATCGAGATAACTGGCCAGCGCGGTTACCAGAGAGCCAAAGTGCAGTGGGCCTGTCGGTGAGGGGGCGAAACGCCCGACGTATCGGTGATTGATCACTGATCTCTGATCCATCGAGGCGCCGCGGCCCGCTTGGTGCAAGGAGCCGCGTCAGTGTACGGAGAGAGAGCCGAATTGGGGAGGTTATGTCCAGATGGTCGACGCTCCGGGCGTTAACTACCCAACTGTTTCTCTTTGATTTCGTCCAGTGTTTTACAGTCAATGCATTTATCGGCTGTAGGACGGGCCTCAAGCCGACGAATGCCAATTTCGATGCCGCAAGATTCGCAGAACCCATAGTCGTCCTGAACGATGGCTTCTATGGTGTTGTCGATTTTCTTGATCAGCTTTCTCTCCCGATCCCGGGTTCGCAACTCAAGGCTAAATTCTTCTTCCTGGGTCGCGCGGTCTGCCGGATCAGGGTAATTTGCGGCATCATCCTGCATGTGGTGCACGGTTCTGTCGACCTCTTGCATGAGCTGCTCGCGCCAATCAAGTAATATCTGCTTGAAATGCTCACGCTGCTTCTCGTTCATGTACTCCTCGCCTTTTTTTGGCTTGTACGGAACGAAATTTTTCAACACGGGTTGTGAGTTGGAGCTTCGAGTACCGGTCATAATCTCCGTCGCTTCGCGGATTCTTCCGCTTGAGGTAACTGATTGGAAGTCTTGTAAAACGGGGCCTGTTTGCCCATGTCTGATCTGCATCAGATCAAGCCGGGAGGGGAAGACTTGTCGCGATTTTCCGTCTCAGCCGGCTCGAGTTGCATCCTCGAGTCACCAGTGTCCTTTGCAGGAAAGTGTGCCGCAGGGATGCCCCAAATTTCAGAAAGCTGCGTAAACTACCAGATTATTTAGGGTGATGCTATAAAAAAATCCCCCTTCAACTGGTCGCAGAAACCTGCAGGGACTAAACGGGATAAGTCGCCATTCTGCGGGCTTTTTCAGCGTGCCACCTACTTGATATGAATGCTTTACTCTATAATCCACGCCACACCAATTGCATTCACCCTGCCTCGCAGTGACAACGCAGTTTAACTGGTTATTTCGGCAAAGAAACATTGTGAACCTAACACCGGATATGTATCAGCCCGCCAAGTTCAAGGAACTGGAGAAAATCAATCCATTTCGGGTCATGACTGTCATGCATCGCGCGGCAGCGCTGGAGGCCGAGGGCAGGAAAATAGTTCACATGGAGGTTGGGGAGCCAGATTTTAATACGGCAACCCCGATTATCGAGGCGGCGAAAAACGCACTCGACGACGGCTTTACGCACTACACGGCAGCGGTGGGTATCGATGAGCTCAGGCACGCTCTGGCGGGTCATTATTTGGAGCGTTATGGCGTCACGGTGGACAAAGAAAGGATTCTTGTCACGCCCGGTGCCAGTGGCGGCCTGAGCCTCTTGGCCAATCTTCTTGTCGGGGACGGTGACGGGGTGCTGATTACTGACCCTGCTTATCCCTGTGTGCGAAATTTTATCCAGTTGATGAATGCCAGTCCTCAGTTGGTTCCTGTTGACAGGTCGCAAAATTTTCAGCCAACGGTGCAGCAGCTCGAAGGCGCTGCGGATTCGAACACCTGTGGAGTCTGGTTGGCATCTCCGAGCAACCCCACAGGATCGGTCCTCGATCGCAAGGCTCTGACCGATATCAGCAGCTGGTGCACGGATAAATCGTTTCATCTTCTGGTTGATGAGATCTATCACGGCCTTCACTACGTTGATGACCTGCCCAGCGTGCTGGAGATCGACGACTCGGCTTTTGTGGTAAACAGCTTTTCCAAATATTTTGGCATGACCGGCTGGCGGCTGGGTTGGATTGTTGTACCAGACTATGCCGTCGACAAGGCCAGCATACTTGCTCAGAATTTTTATATTTCTCCTTCCTCCATCGCACAGCACGCAGCACTTGCCGGATTTACGGAGGCAACCCGCCTGATCCTGGAGCAAAGACGACAGAACTTTCGCGAGCGCCGCGATTTTCTCTGTGCCTCGCTTCGGGAGATCGGATTCGTCCTCGCGGAAGAAGTGCAGGGTGCCTTTTACGTTTATGCTGACATTTCCGCTTTTTCCGAGAATTCAGAGCAGTTTTGCCATGACATGCTGGAAAACCATGGCGTTGCAATAACGCCGGGTACCGATTTCGGCGACTTCAAGGCGCGGCAATTCGTTCGATTTGCTTTTACGACCAGCATGGATGATCTGGCGCTGGGCGTTGAGCGCCTGCGTCGGGCCTTGCAGGGGTGATTATCGAGCCGCCTCTACAGCCTGCCCGGCTGATCAAGCGCTATAAAAGGTTTCTCGCTGACGTTGAATTGCCTGATACGTCTTCGATCACGCTGCATTGCCCGAACACGGGTTCAATGAAAAACTGCCTGTATCCGGGTAATCGGGTCTGGTACTCGGACTCCGGGAATCCAAAAAGAAAATACCCGTGTACCTGGTATTTCACCGAGGATACTCAACAAAACATCATTGGCATCCACACGGGGCTATCCAACCAGTTGGCCCGCGAAGCGATTCTGTCTGGCCGGATTGCAGGTTTGTCCGGATACGGAAAACTGATAAGCGAGATGCGCTACGGTGATCAGAACAGTCGAATCGATTTTTATTTGTCTGAGCATGAAAACGAGTTACCGGATTGTTATGTCGAGGTGAAAAACGTCAGCTTGCTGTCACAGGATGGGGTAGGTCTGTTTCCGGATGCGGTGACGGTCCGGGGTCAGAAGCACCTTGAAGAGCTCATGCTGGTACGTCAACTCGGATATCGCGCCGTGTTGTTGTTCTGTGTCCAGCATTCAGGCATCGAGAGACTCATGCCGGCAGATCAGATAGATCCGGTTTATGGCGCGCTACTGCGAAAGGGGGCGGCAGAGGGTGTCGAGATCCTGGCTTATGCGGCCCGCTTTGAACTGGAGTTATCGCAGGTCGAGCTTGATAGGGCTCTGCCGGTCATTTTAGAGAATTGAGCTTGCCGGGCTAGAAGGCCATTGGCTGCTTCAGGCTCGATTCTTCAATCATTACAGTGCCTTCCTGGATCTGGAATTCAATGGCATGCAGGGCCTTGCCCTTGCAGGGGCCAACCAGACATTGTCCATTGCCGATCTCAAACAGTGCGCCGTGGGTAGCACAGCGGATGAGGGCGCCATCGTCATCCAGAAATCGATCCTCTTCCCACTCCAGCGGGGTTCCAAGGTGTGGGCAGCGGTTGTAGTAGAGATGCAGCTGTTCGTCCTTCTTTACAGCAAACAGAAACGTGCCATTGACCTCGAATCCTTTCGAGGTGCCTTCCCCGATCTCCTCTGTTCTGCACAAGGTGATCATCAGGCGAGGGCCTCTTCAAAATCGTGCATCAAGTCTTCAAGCTCTTCGAGACCTACTGAAAACCTGACCATCGAATCAGGAATACCCATCGTCGCCCTGCGTTCAGCTCCCATTTCGTGAAATATGGTGTGTGCAACGGGAATGCCCAGGCTGCGGTTGTCTCCCAAATTGCTGGAAGATACAACGGTATTCATGCGGTTGAGAAATTCGAAACAATCCAGTTCGTCGGCCAGTTCTACTGAGAAAATTGCCCCGTATTTCCTGAACAGATTCGCCGCTCTCTGGTGTTGAGGGTGGGAATTGAGTCCGGGGTAGAAGGTTTTTTTAATTCCCGGGTGCGATTCACAAAATTCTGCAAGCGCCAGTGCATTGTCGCACGCCCGGTCCAGCCGTAGCGGGAGCGTTTCAGATCCCACGGCCAGGTGATGAGCTGCTTCTGGACCGAGCGTACCGCCCATATCTCGCAGCCCTTTTTTCTTGATCTGCGTGATACCCCACATCGAGTAATCATCGGATTTATAGGTGTCGAGGATGTTGGGGTAGCTTTCCCAGTTGAAGCAGCCCGTGTCCGTAACGATGCCCCCGAGCGCATTGCCATGCCCCCCGATGTATTTGGTCAGCGCATTAACGGATAAACCCGCGTTCACCGAGCGCGGGAGAAAGAGATGCGGCGAGGTCATTGTGTTATCTACCACATACAGGATGGAGTGACTGCTGCAGAGCTTTCCGATGGCTTCAAGGTCTGCAACCTGAGTTGCCGGGTTCGCGATAGTTTCGACAAACACGATTCGGGTATTGTCTTTTACAGCGGCGGCCACATTTGACGCATCAGTGGCATCGACAAAACTGATCTCAATGCCAAATCGTTCCAGGGTATTGAGGAAGCTGTTCGTATTGCCGAACAAAAAGGCGCTTGCGATAAGGTGGTCCCCCGATTTCAAAAGGGTAAGCATCGTCGAGGCAATCGCTGCCATTCCGGTAGCGAACGCAACGCTGGCTCTGCCGTGCTCCATTTTTGTGATGCGCTTCTGAAGCGCCGTCACAGTGGGATTCAACTGCCGACCGTAGTTGTATCCATCACGTTTGCCCTGAAACACCTCGGCCAGATGGCGCGCATCCTCATAACCGTAGGCAACCGATGGATGGATGGCTTTATGAAGGACACCATGCTCCGGAGAGTCTTCGCGATCAGAATGTAGGTTCGTGGTGAAAAAGCCTTTTTTTGGCATAGCGGCTTTGGCTCTGATTAAAAAAGTACTGTGTGGTTAAATTGCCCGCGGTTTATACAACAGCATTGCCGGTATTGGAAGTTCCCATTCACTGGTTGTCCAGCGAAGATTGGCAGCTCAGGCAAAGGGCCGATTCAGGCTGCGCCCTAAGTCTTCCGTATCCGATGGGTTCCTCGCATTTGCGGCAATAGCCAAACTCTTGCGTCTCAAAGCGTTTGAGCGCGCTCGCCACTTTTTGCAGGGTGGTCGATGTGTGTTTATGGGCTGAAGCGGCGACTCCTTGTTGCTGCATTGCATCCATTCTTGAGACTCTGCCCTGCAGGGTTTGATCGAGTGCGACGGGTTTCAGGGCGTCGCGAGATTCGCTGAGCTGTGATTCAAGCATTTCCCGTTTGCTCGACAATAAGTCGAACAGTTCTTTGACTTGTGCTGATGTGAGTTCTGCTTCGGCCGGCATTTAATAGTCTACTTATTGCTGATTGGCAAAAAACGGGCGCTCGGCAATCATCGTCTGAATTTCACGTAAGCGTTGTGCAAATTCAGTGCTGCTGCGGTCTCGGTACTGATCTGAAAAAGCGGCTTCGGTCATGCCATCCCGGTTATTTCCCACGACAGGCATGTATTCGGTGTCGTCTGAAAGGGCAATAACCCGGCGCTGAAATTCCAATGCGGATTCGTCACTCTTCGTCGCGAATTCTGCCAGAGCGACCCCGACAGAATTCGCGGTCAAATCAGAAAAACTGAAGCCCGTGCGGTACCGGGCATCGTAGGCTTCCTTGGTGGTTGAGAGCAGTTGTGCCAATTCCGCGCCGGCCGCAGAAGAAATGGCGGCGATGCTTGCAACGTGCTGGGCCAGGTCTTCACGTTGCTGCAGGCGCACCTCTACCGGTCTTGGGTTTGCCAGTTCCTGGGCGTGGCTAATGCCCGTTGTGGAAGCGATGTCCTCTCCGTTTAAGTAAATGGAGAGCGCCTGAAAAGCGGCTCGATTTTCTGCGACAGGGTTGCTGGACACGGCGCTTTCTTCCCTGACCGCGGAGAACAGCGGAATCAGCAGGGTGTGCAGCGGCACTGCGCGAATGCCAGTCGGAACGGCTGCGACAGTGTTGCTAATCTGGGTGTGGTAGTAAGCAATGCGTCTGCGGTCGTCGTCAGACACGAACAGTTGCTGAATCTGGTTGCTTAGCTCGGCAATCAGCTCCGGCTGCCACTGAATGTCAAAGCTCACTGCCGCGGGTGAAATTTGCAAGTTACTGACCTGATCGGTGAGTTCTGCCAGTCCTGTTATGGCCGGATTGGCAACCATAAGATTTGTAACCACGAGATGCAGGAACGGATCGAGCAGGCCCGCTGGCACCGACAGTTTGCCCAGCGTAAGTTGCTGGAGCTTCAAGCGCCCTTGGTCGAGTCCCAGAGTGCTCTCGATATTGAGGAAAAAACGGGTTGGCAAGTCAATCAGACCGATGTTCGCATTTACGTGGAGTTGTTCATTGGACAACTCCATCCGGGCAGCCCATGGATGCGAAGCTGTCAGCAACTGTGCGCTGTAGCGCAGCAGTAGGTTAAGTTCTTCGGTATCCAAGGTGATTAATTTTTGGCTGGCGCGGGAGGTCGACGCAGGTGCGTTCTCCAGCAAAATTTCCTCGAGCTGACTGAATTCAGAAGGAGACAGCGCTGGCATGGGTGTCAAGGAGGGCTCAGAGTCAATTGCAAGGAGTAGCAGTACGACCGGCAGACTGATCAACAAGACCAGGGGGGGCATCAGAGCCATGCGAAGGGCGGTGAGTTTTGCCATTTTTGACTACATCCCGGAATACACTGTGGGATTAATCCTGAGAACCTTGGGCAGCTGGGTTTCTGCCGATGTCGGGGTGTGACGTTCAGAGCGGTCAGTTTACTGTCTCTGGGGGCATTTTTCGAAAGAAAACTGGCAAAAATCTCTGGAATCTAAAAATTTTATTCAGTAAAAAATTCATAAATCCGCAGCATGGCGTTAGTATCTGGTCTCATACATCAAGCGGTTCCCTCGAATAACTCAGATCAGCAAAGATTCAGAGCAAGGAGTGGTGAATGGACAGAAGTCAAAAGAGCGGTTCAGGTCTAAGTCGCCAGGCTCCCGGGCGCCCCTTAGTTTTCGGAGTCTTACTGTCAGTGCTTGCTGCCTGCAGCTCGCAGTCGGCACGCGAAGCAGCGGTCGCTGAGGCCGAAGTGGCAAATATGGCGGCTGAGCAGGCAGCAGCAAGGGAGGCTGCCGAGATCGAGAGGCAACGGGCAGAGGCTGAGGAGCGTCGGCGACTGGCAGAAGCCGAGGAAAGGGAGCGTCGTCGTCTGGCGCAGGAAAGACAGGCAGCGGAAGCAGAAGCCCGTGCCGAGGTCCAACGGTTGGCCCGTGAGCAGGCGGAACGCGCCGAGCGCGAGCGCCGGGCTGCAGTAGCAGCGGCCCGCGCTGAGCGGCAAGAAAAAATGGACCGGATTGCAGCACTCGAGCAGCAGATTGCTGATATTCAGGCCGAGCTTGATTCAGATTCTGAGCAAGCGCTGATCATGCAGCAAGCGATAGCAGCGGCCGAAGAACTGCTGGCGGCATTGACTGCTGAGGTCGCAAAATACGAGCTGACCGATGAGTCCGGTAGCACGATTGAACCGCTGTCCAAAGACCTGATCGCGGAGTTGGAAGCGCGGAAGGATGAGCTTGTCGAGCGGGCGCGGGGACTCTGAGTCTTTTAGCTGATGGAAGATAACGTCCTGGACTTCCAAACCCGCAAATCGTCTCATGTTGAAAAGCGAAAAGAAGCTCGTATCGATGCCCTGAGGCAGGCCTTCCGGGAGGCCAGGGGCGAATCCAAACCCAAAGTGTCCAAAAACAAGCAAAAGCGAAGCCGCAAAAAGTCTCGATAGATGATCGTCAAATCTGCGCCCGACCGGTGTGCAGACGACCCATTACTGAAGCCCGAATTACCAGCCCTGGCGCGACTTGCAGCCTTTGTTTGTCACCAGCGTTGTGGTACAGTTCGCGCCTTTGATTTTTCTACTAAAACGGGGAGAGACACGTAGATGTCGGGGATCACGATAACAGTCACCACGGTGCTGTCGCTACTGGGCTTGGGAATCGCATTCTATTACATGCGAAAGGTCACATCTGTGCCAGTGGATGCGGGCCTGGATGAGAAGGATGGCGAGCGCCTCAGATTCATCCATGGTGCAATCGCTGATGGTGCCATGGCCTTTCTAAAGCAGGAATATAAGTTCCTTGCGATCTTTATGGTGGTGTTTGCCGCAATTATTGCCATCTTGATTGACGACTCCCACACGCCAGATTACCGCGAGGGTATCTATACCGCGATCGCGTTTCTGTTCGGGGCAGCAATCTCAATTGCGTCCGGCTATATCGGCATGATGGTCGCCACACAAGGCAATGCACGAACAACCGTTGCTGCCAAAAAGAATATCTCCGAAGCGTTCGACATGGCGATCAACGCGGGCGCCGTAATGGGTTTCGCGCTGGTGGGCCTCGCCGCGCTCGGACTGGTGATTATCTACGTGGTGATGAGCTCCCTGCTGTCGGGATTGGGGCCTGAAAATAACCACATTCTGATGGAAGTTATTGCGGGCTTTGGCCTTGGCGGCTCGACCATTGCGCTGTTCGCGCGGGTTGGTGGAGGTATCTTCACCAAAGCCGCTGACGTCGGTGCTGATCTGGTCGGTAAGGTTGAGAAGGGCATTCCCGAAGACGATCCCCGCAACCCTGCCGTGATTGCCGACAATGTGGGTGATAACGTCGGAGACGTTGCCGGCATGGGTGCTGACCTGTTTGGTTCCTGCGCTGAGTCTACCTGCGCAGCGATGGTAATCAGTGCCGTGGTCTTTGCCGCCGATCCCAATGCGCTGCTGTATCCGATTCTGATCACGGCTGTTGGAATTCCGGTGAGTTTGGTGACAAAACTGCTCATTGGCGTCAAGACTGAAGAAGATGTTGCCCCCGCACTGCGGAAGCTGTTGATTATCTCCAGTGTCCTGATGGCGATAGTGATGTTCTTCTTCACCATGGCCTTGGTGCCTGAATTTTTTGAGCTCAACGGTGAGCAGTACACCAATATGGGTGTTTACTGGTGTTTTCTGTCTGGACTCATTGCCGGGCTGGCGGTCGGTCTGCTGACGGATTACTACACCTCGGACAATTACAAGCCGGTACAGGAGCTGGCCGGATCCTGTGAGACAGGTGTGGCCACCAACATCATTTTCGGCTTGTCGCTGGGTTATAAGAGTACGGTCTATCCGTACCTCTGCATCGCGGCCAGTATCTTCATTTCCTGGGGGCTTGCCGGCATGTATGGTGTGGCGATTGCCTCTCTGGGGATGTTGGGTACGCTGGTGATTGCCTTGATGATCGATGCTTATGGCCCGGTCGCTGACAATGCCGGTGGGATCGCCGAGATGGTTGGCCTTGAGAGCGCGGTCAGAGAGCGCACCGATATTCTGGACTCAGCAGGCAACACTACAGCGGCGATAGGGAAGGGATTTGCCATCGGCGCGGCCATACTCACTTCACTGGCCTTGTTTGCCGCTTTTATTACAGCGGCATCAAACCTCCAGGGCGAGCCGATTACCATGAGTCTCCTTGATCCGCTGGTCTATACAAGCGTATTCGTCGGTGCGGTTTTGCCTTTCCTGTTCATGGCGATGACCATGCGTTCAGTGGGTGACGCTGCGTTTGAGATGATTGAAGAAGTGCGCCGCCAATTCCGCGAAATCCCGGGCATTATGGAAGGTACGGGTACGCCCGACTATGCGCAGTGTGTGGCGATCTCGACCAACGCCGCCCTGAAGGAGATGATTGCGCCCGGCGTGCTGATCATGGGTTCTCCTCTTGTTGCAGGCTTCCTGTTTGGCGTTGAGGCTGTGGCCGGAATTCTGGCCGGTTCTCTGGTTGTGGGTGGCGTTCTGGCGATCTCAGCTTCGAATAGCGGCGGTGCGTGGGACAACGCCAAAAAGTATATCGAAGCGGGCAACCACGGTGGTAAGGGTTCGGAAGAGCACAAAGCTGCTGTGGTCGGAGACACTGTGGGTGATCCTCTCAAAGACACATCCGGACCATCGCTCAACATCCTGATTAAGCTGTCAGCGATTCTGAGTCTGGTCTTCGCGCCTTTCTTTGTGCAATACGGCGGTATACTGCTCGGCTAATCACAGCCAGGGCCCAAGCGATCAGTTGTAGCGTGTAGGGCAACAGTTCTTGAAAAAACAAGGGGGCGCAAGCCCCCTTGTTTTTTCCTCCAAACTCAGTCTTGCCTCGTCTCGAAGTGGTACAGTATCCAGCCCTCTTCGGTTCTGCTCACGCCACGAGAGTCTCCCGACGTCTCCCGCCAACGCGTTCGGATTGTTTCAACACACTGGTAGATTCTGAAAGAATCGGTGTTCTCTATGATCAGGTTTCTGACCGACGGATTGAGCGTGTAGTTGGACACCTCTACCAGTCTCCAGTTGCTGTCCATCGTGCGCTGGATGCACTCATTGTCCGAAAGCAGATCTGTATAGCGGAACTCGGCCTCAGCGAAGCGTCCTGCAGGGACAGCAAGCCCGACCTTGAGGCGGATATCGTCATCTGCAGTTTCTGGTGTTTTGAGGAATTTGACCTCCTCCAGCACCACACCTTTGCTGCTCTTATTACTCACCACCAGACGTAATCCGTCATCCGTATTTTCGCCCCATGCAGCAGAATAGAACGCAAATTTCAGCTCGCCCTCATTTCCAAATTCCGCTGAAAACGCGGGTGCTGCGAAAAGAATCAGCAGAAAGCTCAGTGATCTCATTCGGTTGATTCTATCGAGCCTGATCACTTCCTGTCATGACTATTTTATTTTTCGCGGTTAATCACTGATAATTCTCGCGAGGCTGATTTGCAGTCTCCGTTTTATTGACAAAAGGACCATTGGTGAAAAAGCTTCCGCAAATCAAGCACATTGTCTGTGTCGCATCAGGTAAGGGCGGTGTTGGAAAATCGACTACCGCGGTCAATCTTGCGGTTGCTCTGCGGCAACTGGGCTGCAGCGTTGGGTTGCTTGACGCTGATATTTATGGACCCAGTATCCCCTTGATGATGGGTATCGCCCCCGGGACCCGCCCTGAAGTCCGGGATCAACGGCTGCTGGTGCCTATCGAAGCACATGGAGTTGAATGTATCTCGATAGGAGTGCTGGTGGATGCCAAGGCTGCAATGGTATGGCGCGCCCCTATGGTGATTTCGGCGTTCAATCAGATTCTCACAGATACGGCCTGGTCTGAGCTGGATTTTCTGATTGTTGATATGCCGCCCGGCACAGGCGATATACAACTGAGTCTGGCTCAGTCTGTAGAGGTAACTGGCGCGGTCATCGTCACGACACCGCAGGATGTGGCCCTGGCCGACGCCCGAAAAGGCATCGAGATGTTTCAGAAGGTTGGCGTCCCCATTCTAGGCATTGTTGAGAATATGGCGATGCATGTCTGCTCGCAGTGCGGGCACAGCGAGGCGATCTTCGGTTCTGAAGGAGGCAGTCGACTGGCAGCGGAATACGGTGGAGAAGTCATCGGAAGACTCCCGCTTGACATTCAAATCAGAGAACAAACCGACAGCGGTGATCCTGTGGTAGCATCGGTTACAGGCTCGGCAGTTGCCAGGGCCTATGCAGAGCTTGCTGAAAACGTGGGTTCTGCCGCAGCGCACGTCGCCGCGCTTCGGGCAGAAGCGCCAAAAATTTCGATCAGCGATGACTGACAGGACACAGAAGACTGAGCCGGGAGTGGCTGCAGCGTAATCACAAGCGCCAAAGCAGCCTGTTATCAGCAGCTTTGATTCAACAATAAAAACGACAGGGGACTTTCGTGGACGCAGTGAATGACTTTTTAATCTATATCGATGGTTTCCTGGGCAGCGCGATCTGGTTCCCGACGTTTTTGCTGGCAACCGGTATCTTTTTCACGTTATACCTCGGGTTCCCGCAGATTCGTTACTTCAGGCATGCGATCGGTGTCACCTCGGGAAAATTCGACAAGGAAGGGGCGAAGGGCGACACCTCCCACTTCCAAGCCCTCGCAACCGCGCTCTCGGGCACCGTGGGTACCGGCAACATCGGCGGCGTAGCTCTTGCTTTGCACCTTGGCGGTCCCGCCGCCTTGTTCTGGATGTGGATGACCGCTTTCTTTGGGATGACCAGCAAATTCGTCGAGGTCACACTGTCGCACAAGTACAGGAATGAAACTGCAGACGGCACAATGGCTGGCGGCCCCATGTATTACATGGAGAAGGGTCTCAATGCGAAGTGGTTAGCGGTTGTGTTCGCTGTTGCCACGGTATTGAGTTCATTCGGAACAGGCAATCTTCCGCAGATCAACAGTATTGCTTCAGGGCTGGAGAGCACGTTTGATCTCGATCCCCTCATTACGGCCAGCGTACTTTCAGTTCTTCTCGCTCTGGTAATCATTGGCGGGATAACCCGTATCGCGAAGGTGGCTGCAGCGATCGTGCCCACAATGGCAATGATTTATCTGATCGGAGCATTTGCCGTCATCATCCCGAACATCGGCAACATCATTCCTTCATTCTTATCAATTTTCAGTAATGCCTTTTCCGGCTCAGCCGCTGCAGGCGGGTTCCTCGGTGCGTCATTTGCGTATGCATTCGACCGGGGTGTAAATCGCGGGCTGTATTCCAATGAGGCGGGTCAAGGGTCAGCCCCGATTGCACATGCCGCAGCGCGCACTGATGAGCCTGCGGATGAGGGCATGGTGTCCATTCTTGAGCCGTTTATTGACACGATCGTGATTTGCACGATTACCGGATTGGTGATTCTCTCTTCCGGTGTCTGGATGGAGAAGTTCGAGAACGAATTTCAGCGGGCAGACATGAGCTTTGTTGCCGGCACCTATACTGAGGCTGACGCCGATGATGTCGCCAGCTTATTCTCCTACCTGAGTGGCGAAGAATCCGATACCCGAAGTTATAGCGGTCAAATTGAACTGAGCAATGGTGTGCCTCAGAACAACGAGGCGTTCACGCTGATTGCTGCCCGTTCACTGGCAGAGAATACACGTTACTCCCGTGAAGGTGAGCTTATCACCGGCACCCTGAATGTGGTTGATGGGCAGCTGGAGGATTTGACTGTCGTTGTCACCGGAAATTCGCTTCTGCATTCAGTGCCGCTCACCACTCAGGCATTCACCAAGGGTCTGTTTGGACAATATGGCCAATACATCGTCTCCATTGGATTGATGTTGTTTGCGTTTTCCACAGCGATTGCCTGGTCCTACTATGGGGATCGCGCCATGACCTATCTGTTCGGAACGAGATCCGTTCTGCCTTATCGGATTGTCTATGTGCTCGGATTTTTCACCGCTGCGCTTGCAGACACAACGATTGTCTGGAACATCTCCCTAATCACCATTGTGCTGATGACCGTGCCGAATCTGGTCGGTATTTTGCTGATGCACAAGGAAATGAAATCCACGGTGGCAGAGTACTGGGAGCGAACGAACAGAAGCTGAAGCTGCTTGCTGAGCGATTAGCGCTTGATGGCTTCTCCGGGAAGTCTGATTTCTTCAACGATGGCCTGCACGTCTTCGGGCGGCTCCGGTGTGAAGGAGGCCACCAGCCCGGCGACTGCGAGATTGATCAGAGTTCCGAACGTGCCGATACCCTCCGGTGAGATTCCCAGCAGCCAGCCCTGTGCATTATCCATTGCGGGGTTCAGGCTCTTAAAGTAAATGATATATCCGGCAGTGAACAGAAAACCGGCTATCATGCCGGCAATGGCCCCCTGTTTGTTCATACTTTTCTGGAAAATACCCAGGACAATCGCTGGAAAAAATGACGCGGCAGCCAGCCCGAATGCGTAGGCCACCACCTGGGCGACATAGGCGGGCGGATTGATCCCCACATAGCCGGCGACCAGCACCGCAATAAATATTGCCATACGGGCATAGAGCAGCTCCTGCTTTTCCGAGATGTCTGGCATGAAGCTGCGCTTCATCAAGTCATGAGCCACAGATGTTGAGATCACCAAGAGCAATCCGGCTGCGGTGGACAGCGCAGCAGCTAGCGCTCCTGCCGCTACCAACGCCACGACCCAGTTCGGCAAGTTCGCGATTTCAGGGTTGGCCAGCACCATGATATCCCGATTTACTTCGAGTTCATTTGTCTCGGGATCTCCGACGTACTGAATGCGGCCGTCACCATTCTTGTCGTTGAATGAGATCAGGTTGGTGGTCTCCCATTTGCTGAACCACTCCGGCATAGCTGTGTATTCTGCATTGTTAACGGTGTTGATTAAGTTGGTACGAGCAAATGCAGCAACAGCGGGCGCAGTCGTGTAGAGAATCGCGATGAAAATAAGCGCAAAACCTGCTGACCTTCGCGCGTCTCGGACATTAGGCACGGTAAAGAAGCGGATGATTACATGCGGTAAGCCGGCGGTGCCGAACATCAGCGCGGCAGTGATAAAGAACACATCCTGCGTACTGCGTTGACCCTCCGTGTAGACGGCGAAGCCCAGTTCCTGACTCAGGCCGTCCAGTCTGTCCAGCAAGTAGCCACCACCAAAAGCCTCTGTCAATTCGGCACCGAATCCTATTTGTGGAATGGGAATGCCCGTCATAAGGATGGAAATAAAAATTGCCGGCACCATGAACGCGAAGATCAGTACGCAGTATTGCGCTACCTGAGTGTAAGTAATCCCCTTCATTCCTCCGAGAACAGCGTAGAAGAAAACGATTGCCATGCCGATGATGACGCCTGTGGTGATGTCGACCTCAAGAAACCTTGAGAAGACGATTCCGGCCCCCTGCATCTGGCCGCACACGTAGACAAATGACACCGAAATGGCGCAGAAAACCGCGATCAGTCTAGCCGTTCTTGAATAGTAACGATCCCCTATGAAGTCAGGGACAGTGAATTTGCCAAATTTCCTGAGATAGGGTGCGAGCAGCAGGGCGAGCAAGACATACCCACCTGTCCAGCCCATCAGGTAAAACGTGCCGTCTCTGCCAAGAAAGGAAATCAGCCCGGCCATGGAAATAAAAGAGGCTGCGGACATCCAGTCTGCAGCGGTTGCCATGCCATTAGCCAATGGGGGTACACCGCCGCCTGCGACGTAGAAATCACTGGTCGAACCGGCTCGGGACCAGACTGCTATGCCGATATACAGCCCGAATGTCAGAAAGACAAAAATAAACGTCCAGATCTGTACGCTCATTGCGCTTCCTCCCCGGGTTCGGCGGTTTTGTCCTCATCTTGATTCAGATTATAAGCGTCGTCGAGTTTATCCATCAGGTAGATGTACACATAGACAAGAATGACAAAGACAAAGATCGCGCCCTGCTGCGCAATCCAGAATCCCAATTTGAAGCCGCCAATCCGGATCTCATCTAAAGTGTCCACCAGCAGGATGCCGCACCCGAAAGAGATAAAGAACCAGACTACCAGCAGAGACAAGACGATTCTGATGTTAGATTTCCAGTACTCGAGAGCATTCTTGTCGGACATTGAGACCACCTTGTTGTTATTGTTTGTGCTCAGGGTGCGCAGATCGTTCCGCGTCGGGAACAGAGCCTGGTGACACAGCTGGCTAAAATAGGTCTCCAGAGTGTCAATCGGCTAGAGCGAAGCGTCTGCTTCTTCGCCGGATGGTACCACCTTCCTCACAGAACGGGCCAGCAAGACCGATGTTTAACGGACTCACAGATACTCTGAGATATAAGCATGCAGTTGCTGCCGTATTTTGTTCAGTTCGCCAGTTTCCTTGGCTTTGCTGGCCTTGCGCTGCAGTTGCCTGAGTTTCTGTCGGTCAAGGGCAGGGGCCAGATGCAGGAGGGATTCAACGACGGATGCGCCTTCTCTTAACACGTTTTCTGTCCAGATTTCCGCCTGGGTAAGTTCTGGCTGAGATGGGGCGGGCGCCTCCAGAGCCTGAAGTTGCTTCTCAATAGCCGGTTGATCAATGTCTCGCATCAGTCTTCCGATAAATTGCAATTGCCGGCGGCGGGCAAGGTGACTCTTCGGCAGACGATGGAATTCCTCAATCGCCTCAAGTAGTGCTTCCGGAAGTTCGAGTGCCCTGAGTTGTCTCGTGGCCAGTCGGGCCAGTCTTTCCCCCAGTGCCTGTTGAGCGTGCGCGGTCCGTTTGAGCTCTGATTTGCTCGGCCCGGCTTTCTGGTGTGTGTCGTTATCGATCATGATTCACAGATAGAAGCTCTGGGCGAGGCCCAGGAATGCGAAGAATCCGATAGTGTCAGTGACTGTAGTTAATGCCACCGAACCCGCCAGGGCTGGGTCAATATCCAGTCGTTTCAGTATAAGAGGCAAATAAGCGCCAGCCAGTGCCGCAGTGACCAGATTGATCATCATGGCTGCGGCAATGATGTAGCTCAGCTGTAAGTCCTGATACCAGAGGAAAGCGACCACTGAGATAACCAGCGCCCACAACGCGCCGTTTATCCCTGCAACGCCCAGTTCTCTCGCCAGAAGCCAGCGAGAATTTGCGGAGCTGATGTGTCCAAGTGCCAACCCGCGGATCACCAGAGTTAATGTCTGTGTTCCGGCGACTCCGCCCATATTTGCGACGATGGGCATGAGTACCGCCAGGTAGACGACCTGATCAAGCGTGTCCTGAAAAAGGAAAATAACCAGCGAGGCAAGAACCGCGGTGAACAGATTTACACCGAGCCATAAGGCGCGCCTTCTGGCTGTTTTCACCACAGGTGCGAAGGTGTCATCCTCTTCGTCCAGGCCGGCCATACTCATCAGGGAATGCTCACTGCTGTCCCGGATTACATCTACCACATCGTCAATTGTGATCCTTCCCAGCAACTTACCGTCATGGCCAACGACGGGTGCTGAAACCCAATCATGCTGTTCGAACAATTGCGCAACCTGAGTGGCCTCCATGTCGACCGGTATCGCCTCGACCTCAGAATGCATGACATCCCTGACCGAGGTATTCGGATCTGATACCAAAATTTCACGCAGGGGGAGAATTCCCAGAAATTCATCTTCCCGATTGACCACCAAGATATTGTCAGTCATTTCTGGAATCGAGTCGTGTCGCCGTAGATAGCGTAGAACCAGTTCAACAGTGTGATTTCGCCTCACCGTTATGGTGTCCAGGCTCATCAGGCCGCCTGCGGTGTCCTCGTCGTATGAAAGAATAGTCTCAACGCGCTGTCGATCTTGCTGGTCCATTGCCTGCAGGACTTCAGTTGCGAGCTGCTGGGGAAGCTGCTGCAGGATGTCGGCTAGGTCGTCATCTTCCAGCCCCTCGGTGAGCTGGGCGACCTCTTCTGCGTTTAGTTCGCTCAGTATGTCATTCTGCAGATCTTCATGAAGGTACTGGATGACCTCACCTTCCGAATCCTTGTCGATGAGTTGCCAGAGTACTCGTCGGGTTTTTGGCGGTGACGATTCAAGAAGGTGCGCAATTCCCGCCGTAGGCAGGGTTTTGATCATCTGCCGAACCTGGTAGAGCGATCCGCTGTCGATCGCTTGATTCAGCTCATGCACATGATCTTTTTGGAATTGCGATTCTTTGAGCTGGGGCATGTCTCACTCCACGGACCATCAGGTGGCCCTGCCCAGATTCTGATCTAGATTTTGCGGGTTCATCACCTGATCAGGTGATGACTGAACCACGATGGATCGGTTCCAGTGCGGGTAATACTACCGCTATTTCACAGTTTTTAGAATTGGTGCGAGAAAAAAGGCACCTTTCCCAGAGCCGAATTACTCAGTCTCACCGAATCGCTCGTTGACCAGGTCGGCAACCGCTTTCAGAGCTTCCTGCTGGTCTGGACCGTCTGCCTGAACGGTCAGTGTGGTGCCCTTCACCGCGGCCAACATCATCAGCGACAGGATACTCTTTCCGTCAACCTTTTTTTCATGACCGATCTGAATGTCGCTTGCGAACCCAGAGCAAACATTGGCCAGTTTGGCAGCGGCCCTGGCGTGCAGTCCTGCTTTGTTAATGATGGTCACTTTCGTTTCGGGCATAGAGGGCTCACTTTCCCAGTTCGCGGTGTCTTACCTGTACATTGGTGAGTTTTTCAGCGAATGCCTGTGAAAGGCGCTCGCATAAATACACTGATCTGTGCTGACCGCCGGTGCAGCCCACGGCTATGGTGATGTAGCTACGGTTGTTCGCTTCAAAGTTGGGTAACCATTTAACGAGGAAACTAGAAATATCCGCAAGCATCTCCGTGACTTCGGTATCAGCGCCAAGAAAATCGGCAACTGGCTTATCGAGGCCCGTTAACGATCTCAGCGAGGCATCCCAGTACGGGTTAGGCAAGCAGCGGACGTCGTAAACAATGTCCGCATCCACAGGGACGCCATGTTTAAAGCCAAAGGATTGGAACAGCAGAGCTGTGGCGCTGCTCTGGTTTCCTAAAAACTGCTCTTTCACAGTCTGTCGAAGGGTTTGTAATGACATATTGCTGGTGTCGATGGTCAGGCTTGCCAGCAGAGAAATGTGCTCAAGCAGATCTGATTCGATGTTGATTGCTTCCCTGAGACCAATCGTTTCGGTAGACAGAGGATGCTTGCGGCGGCTTTCATTGAACCTGCGCAACAATGTCTGGCTGTTGGCATCCAGAAATAAAATTTGCGTTGATATCTGGGTATTTTTCAGCTTTTGGAGTATTTCAGGGACCTTCTCCAGATCTTCAGAGACATTTCGGGCGTCGATAGAAACGGCCACCAGAGGCAGATCATTGTCATCTGCGCTGATGCGGTTCGCTAATGCTGGCAGCAAACTCGCCGGAAGGTTATCGATGCAATAGTACCCGTGATCTTCGAGCACGTGGAGAACGGTGCTTTTGCCTGAGCCGGATCTACCGCTGATTATCGTGAGCTGCATCGGGGTAATTTCAGTTGATCAATATTGTTTGGCTAGTAAGTTATGGCAATGTTGTACAGATCTTCGTCGCTAAGTGTTTGTCGTAAGGTAAAACACAGATCCTGATCACTCAGCAGCTCTGCGAGCTTTGCGAGTGCGGTTACGTGTTCGTCTGACTTCTGCTCCGGAACGATAAGGACAAAAAGTATGTCTACCGGTTTTCCGTCAATGGCATCGTATTCTGTCGGCTCTTCCAGCGTTATCAGTGATCCTATAATTTCGGTGCAATTTGCTACACGGCAATGCGGAATCGCAATGCCGTTGCCAAGACCGGTGCTACCCAGTTGTTCTCTGGCCATAAGCGAGTCGTACATTGGCTCAGGCTCGAGTCCTTCGAATTGATCGCTGATCAACTCACTGATGTTCGTGAGGATTCGCCGCTTGCTGCGCCAGGGAACTTTGCAGAAGCAACGCTCGGATATAAGTATGTCTTCAAGTTGCATGTTCTTAGTGTTTGAATTGACCGGGTGTTGACTTGTGGAAACAGGCGTTTTCAGCTTGAAAGTCTTTTTCTCTCGTTGGACGGAGGAATAGACAGTGATTCACGATATTTGGCAATCGTGCGCCGTGCCACGTTGATACCTTTTTCTTCCAGCAGTTCCGTGATTTTGCTGTCACTCAGTGGTTTTCGCGCATTTTCGGCAGCAATGAGCTTTTTGATGATTGCTCGAATAGCGGTTGAGGAGCATTCGCCACCGCCTTTGGTAGAGACGTGGCTTGAGAAGAAATATTTTAGCTCGAAAATCCCTCTCGGCGTGTGCATATATTTTTGCGTCGTGACCCGAGATATTGTCGATTCATGCATGCTTACGGCCTCGGCAATGTCGTGCAATACCAACGGTTTCATGGCCTCATCACCATATTCTAGAAATCCTCTCTGATGCTCGACTATGCGAGTCGCCACTTTCATCAAGGTTTCATTCCGGCTCTGCAGGCTTTTCAAAAACCAGCGCGCTTCCTGTAAATTATCGCGCAGGAAGTTGTTGTCAGAACTCGTATCCGCGCGTTTAACCAGCGAGGCATAGCTGCTGTTTATGCGTATTCTTGGTGCTGTTTCAGGATTCAGTTCTACTTTCCACTTGCCTGACTCGGCATCTTTGGTGACGATGACATCGGGTACCACATAGTTGGTGGATGGCGGGGCGATGTTCGCGCCGGGTCTCGGATCAAGACTCTCGATCACGGTAATGGTCTCTGCGAGCTCCGCCTCTTTGAGCTTCGTCTTTCGCATCAACAGGGCATAGTCGCGATGTCCAAGCAGCTCGATATAGTCACGAACGATCAGTTTGGCGTTTTCGATGAGTTTGGGCGGATGGTTTTCCCCCAAGTGGTTGAGCTGAATCAGCAGACATTCAGAAAGGTTCCGGTATCCGACTCCGATGGGGTCAAATTGCTGAATGCGGTGCAGAACCGCCACCACTTCATCAAGCTCTATTTCCAGTGCGGGGTCGAATCCGGCCAGTATGGATTCGAGATCGACCGTAAGCCAGCCATTGGGATCTATGGCGTCTATAATCGCCATCGCGATGGCTTCGTCAGATTCTGACATTGGCGTCAGGTTCAGCTGCCAGAGCAGGTGATCCTGGAGCGTCTCCTCTACCGAGTTGCGGGATTCAAAATCAAAGTCGTCCGCCTCAAAATTCTGGCTCGGGGGCGGTGAATTGGTGTAGATATCATCCCAATTACTGTCTACCTCCAGGTCTTTCGGAATCTCGTTCTGCCAGTAATCTTCTTCCGGATTGTCCAGGGTATTGCTGTCTGGGCTGTCTGCTGTCTGAGAGGCGGGCTCGCTGTCTGTGTCAGTTTCTTTGGCAGAATTCTCGTCGTCCTCTATACCCTCAATCAGTTCCAGCATGGGATTGGACTCAAGCGCCTGATGAATCTCTTGTTGCAGATCGAGAGTCGACAGCTGAAGTAATTTAATCGCTTGCTGCAACTGTGGCGTCATCGCCAGTTGCTGGCCTAACTTGAGTTGAAGCGATAGTTTCATGAGCTACACTGCGTTCGTCGCTGCTCGGCAGGAGTGAGATTTGCGATCAACGATTGCAATTTTTTCTAGGCTGAAGAGTATAGCAAGAACCGTGCCTGTCTTGCATAGCTCGCCACGCAAATAAAGTATGCAGGGTCAGAGCAGGGGGTTACTCCGCCGAAGTCGGGAGCATGTCGGAAAGAGGGTCGGGATGAGCTAAATCTTGAATTGCGAACCCAGGTAGACACTTCTGACTTTTTCGTTGCTCAGAATTGCATCAGCGTCCCCGTCAGCTATGACATGACCTTCACTCACAATGTAGGCCTTTTCACAAATATCGAGTGTTTCCCGTACATTATGGTCAGTAAGCAGGATACCAATGCCCCGGTCTTTCAGCTGGTTGATGATGGTCTTGATGTCGCTCACTGAGATCGGATCAACACCGGCGAATGGCTCATCCAGCAGAATGAACTTCGGGTCTGTGGCAAGTGTTCTGGCAATCTCAGTGCGTCTGCGCTCGCCGCCTGACAAACTCATGCCTTTGCTGTGTCTGATATGTTCGATGCTGAATTCTTCAAGCAACTGTTCAAGTTTTTCCTCCGTTTGTTCCCGGCTGAGTTCCTGTCGAGCCTGTAAAATCGCCAGGACGTTTTCTTCGACGGTCAGATTACGAAAAATCGAGGATTCCTGTGGGAGATACGACAGCCCATGCCGGGCTCGATCGTGTATCGGAAGTTGGGTCATGTCCTTCTGGTCGAGCAGGACCCTGCCGCTGTCCGCTTGGATCAGACCAACGATCATGTAAAAACAAGTTGTTTTTCCGGCGCCATTCGGACCGAGCAAGCCAACGATCTGGCTCTGGCAGATCTCGATAGAGACATCCTTGACAACATCTCGACCTTTGAAGTTTTTTGCAAGGTTTTGCGCGCTTAACATGAGGGGTTACATGCCATTCTGAGAGGTCAGTGCTCCTTGGCAGGGACCCACCGCTTCTCTTATCAAGTCTTGCTCGGTGATGTAGATAATTGAGGCGCAGTTCATGGTAGAACTTGGCGATTTTATGAATGCATTACCGATCATTTCGATGATCGTGTCCTCAGTCAATTCGTCATCATAAAAGATAAGGGTGTCGCTGTTCCCTGTCACCGGCTCAGCGCCGCTTTCACTTGTCTGCGTATAGTTGACCGGTGTGCCAAGCACGGTAACTCGCAACAGTTCCTGGGTGTCGAGCGTGTATTCGAAAATGGCCGAATTACCGGAAATATCGATACCGTCCTGGGAGATTCTGACATTATCTTGCATCCTGAGAATACGGCGGTTGTTCTCAACAGTGACGAGCAACTCGCCATCGGCGCTCCAGTTGACCGGGCTCTGGCTTTGGGCTGCCATCAGTATTCCGGGGAGGAAAACCATGGCCGAGAAGAGTGAATACAACAGCTTGGGTGCGAGACTATTGTTCGGTGTCAGCATGATTTCCCTGTGACTCATAGTGACCGGAGTTATTGGAATGAAATTGAATTTCATCACGGTTTAAGTCAGCGAACATTCCCTGTCCTGCATGGGTTATGCTGGCTGTTACCATTTGTACTGGGTCTTGGGTTTCCAGAATCTCCCGGTTAGGGTCTATGTCAAGAAGTTGGGTTGACAGGACAGTAGAGTTGCCATAGTCATCTAGGCGGTGGACTTCGACGTCCCCGGAGAGCCGGATCGATTCCATCAGCCTTGCTGAGGCTTCAGTATTGCCGCCAACGAGGCCCGATTCGGCAACGATATTCCAGGTAGATACTCCGTTCTCAAAAAAGCGGACAAGCGGTTTCTCAAGAAGGGCGGACTGGTCTTTCAGGTGAAATTGCCTGGTAGCACGGAGCGTGTAATCCACGTCGCCATTTTCATTGTAAAAAACGGTATTGATTCCTTCACTGTAACCATCAAACGCGAGCTCTGTTGCAGCGCTGTCCTCCCCAGTTTCCTCCCCGGTCTGAGACAGATCGAGAAAGAAATAGCAGAGCACGCTGACTACGCCGATAGTCGTCAGGTAGGTTAAAGGTCTGTGCATAGCTCGCGTCATCGTCATTCGAGATGGCTAGGTTATCACGAAACGGACTTGAAACGCCTAGATGGAACTCGTGCCGCGGGGGAAGAATTTCAGGCGAGATAGTCTGCCTCGCTTCCTTGCGCCTCAAGCAGAAAGTCGCAGATCTCTCTGACGGCCCCTCCGCCTGCGGGAAAGTCAGCAACGGCAGCCACGCGCTTGGTCACAAACGGGTGTCCCGAGGGCACTGAGAAACTCAAACCCACCTGCTCCAGAACCGGCCAGTCCGGAAGATCGTCTCCGACATATGCCACCCGCTGAAGACTGACATTTTGTGCGGTGAGAATCGACTGTAAAGCCGCAGCTTTGTCTTCCTGCCCCTGAAGAACCAGTGTGATGCCCAGATCCCGGCAACGATTTTCCACGATAGTTGAAGTCCTTCCGGTGATGATGCCGACCTGCAAGCCAGCTCTCAACAGCATTTTGATGCCGTGCCCATCAAGCGAGCAGAAAGCTTTGAGCTCTTCTCCTGAGCTCGAGAACAGCAGCTTGCCGTCTGTGAGCACTCCATCAACGTCCAGTAATAAGACTGAAATCTGGGAGGCGAGAGCTCGGATTTTGTCTTCTTCTGTATTAAATCTCATGGGGGGCAGGTTTGGGAAAAAGTGGGGTCAGACAACGTTGGCTTGTAGCAAATCGTGCATTTTCAGAATGCCAGAGAGTCTGTGACCTGAATCAGTCACTATAAGAACATAGACCTGAGACTTTTGCATGATATTTGCAGCTTCTGCTGCGAGGGCGCTGGCGGTAATGTGTTTGAAGTTTGCCGACATGACATCGGCGACTTTGGTCGTGTGAAGATCCTTTCCTGCATCCAGGCAGCGCCGCAGATCTCCGTCGGTAAAGACGCCGATAATTTCCTCCGCCTCTACCACGGTAGTCATCCCGAAACCCTTGCGGCTCATTTCAACGAGTGCGTCAGCCAGGCTTGTATGGGCAGTGACTCTGGGTATTGAGTCTCCGCTGTGCATGATGTCCTCTACTTTAACGAGTAGTTTCCTGCCCAGCCTTCCGCCGGGGTGGGAAATGGCGAAATCTTCCTCCGTGAACCCCCGAGCTTCGAGAAGAGCCATTGCCAGCGCATCACCCATCACCAAAGCAGCTGTTGTGCTGGAAGTGGGTGCCAGCCCCAGCGGACAGGCTTCCTCTTTTACGCCAACGTCAAGGACATAACGACATTCGTGTGCCAGCAGTGATTCTGTTGCACCGGTGAGAGCAATCAAAGGAATACCTTTGCGCTTCAGGACGGGCAGAAGGGTCATGATCTCTTCGGTGGTACCGGAATTTGAGATTGCCACCACAACGTCTTGCTCGGTGATCATTCCCAAATCTCCGTGACCCGCCTCCGCTGGATGAACGAACACAGCGGGTGTGCCTGTGCTAGCCAGGGTCGCTGCGATCTTCCGGCCGACATGTCCGGATTTGCCGATACCCAGAACTGCTACCCGGCCCGGACTGGCCATGATGAGTTCACAAGCGCCCTCAAATGCAGAGTCAATCCGAGTTTTTAATTCCAGAATTGACTGGCTCTCAATGTCAATGGTCCGAAGGGCGCTGGAGCGCAGTTTGTTGTCTGTGGTCATAATGTGGGTTTACCGCCTATGGTATTTTAGATACCGGCGGTACGCTGAACCTGAAGGATCATCACGGTAAACCAGCCGCAGTAAATTAACAAGAACATTGCCCCGCTGAATCTGCTGATCCTGCTGTCGCCTTTGACACTACGATAGCAGAAATAAGCCAGCAGAAGCGTGAGGATCAGTACGCTGATAAAGTCCCGGTAAAAGAGTTCTTTTTCAATGCTCCCCGGGCTAAGCAGCCCAGGGAAAGGCAGCACAACAAGCAAGTTCAGAATATTGGAACCTACAATGTTTCCGATGGCAAGATCGTGGTGTCCTTTCAGTACGCAGGTGATAGATGCAGCCAATTCAGGCAGGCTTGTCCCAAGCGCGATGACGGTGAGCCCGATAACCGCAGTAGAGACATCGAGCCTCAGCGCAATCGAGCTGGCGGCCTGAACGAGTGCTTCGGCGCTAAGGATAAGAAGGGCCAGACCTAAAATCAGATAGGCCGCGGCTCGCCAGTTAGGCAATTCCTCAGCTTGCTGAACTGCGCTTTCTTCCCGGCGCATGCGATTGCGAAACAATCGGTAACCGAAGTAGGCGGTGATCAGCATCAGTACAATGGCATCGAAAAATCCCACATACAGATCGGACAGCATGGCACCCGTTGCCAGTGTTACCAGCAGGAGTGCTGGTATTTCCTTATTGATGAGTGACTTCGCGGGTTGCAGGGGGCTCACTATTGCTGCAACCCCCAAAGCAACGCCGATATTGAAAAGATTTGAACCGAGCGCGTTGCCGATGGCGAGTTCGGGCTTACCTTCCCACGCCGAGAATGCGGAAGAAAAAATCTCTGGGGCGGAGGTTCCAAAGGCAACTATTGTCAGCCCAATCATCAACTGAGAGACGCCCAGATTGCGGGCCAGACTCGATGCGCCAAGGACAAATTTGTCTGCACCCCAAATCAGGCCGATAAAGCCGAGAACAATAATAGCTGTTTCTACGAGCATAAGACGAGCAGGGGCGGGGGTTAGGCCGGAAAGTGATGGCCGCCAATTAGAAGGTGGTTTCCTGTGCTTTGCAAGTAATAATTTATTGGCCTGTCTAAATCGGTTAAGCTTGCGTTTCGAGCGAGCGGATCCGCTTTTCAACGCGGTCATTACCAGCGTCAGGGCTTGTTTCGGTCGGCAGATCCAGATTTATTGATAGTCAATCAAACTCAACAGACCAAGATTGATCCGAAAGCAGTGACGCATACTGAGGGTTAAGCGAATGAACTTACTGAAAAAAACGGCGGCTGTCGTATTCTTCTCGGGACTGGTGGGGTCGGCAGCGTACGGCCAGGAAATGACGGCTGTGGAGACGGCTGAACTCGGGGTTCAGACGCTCCTGCAAACTGTTGTTGAATCGAAAGATTTCTTCCTGAGTGACAGGGAGCGGTATTTCAGTGCTATCGAAACGGTGCTGTCATCTTTTGTCGATTTTGAAGCGGTAGCCGGCGTGGTCATGAGCCGATATGCGTCAGAGGCGACAGATCAGCAAACCGAGCGATTCGCCGGGATTCTCCGGACAACGCTGACTCGCTTTTATGGCGCCTCTCTGGTCTCGTATAACGGTGAAGAGCTGGTTTTTTTGCCGCCAAGTAACCCTGACGCCGATCCGCGAGCGGATACCGTTGTCGGAATGGAGTTGCAGGGTGATACGGCTTTGAGATTGCAGTATCAAATGTTCCTGAATGAAAACGATGAGTGGAAACTCAAGAATTTAAGCCTGGCCGGTATCAATCTTGGCCGTCAATACTATACGCAGTTCGCAGCGCTGATGGCGCAGCACAACAACAACATCGATGCAGTCTTGGATAACTGGAAGTAGTCGCGCTTGCAGGAATCTATGGGAGGAAGTATGGAGTCTTCACAGATCGTAGCCTTGCTCGAAGCAGCGTTTCCCGACTGCACAATCGCGGTAGAAGGCGGCGACGGAAAGTTCATGGTGTCAGCCGTTGGTGACGTATTCGATGGCCTCAATGCGGTTAAGCGTCAGCAGGCCGTCTATGGTGTTTTGAATGAGCACATCCGCAGTGGGGCGATTCACGCCGTAACGATGCGCTTGTCCACCCCTGCCGAGCAAGCCACCTCGGCCTCGCAGTAAGAATCAGCGGCGCGGAGTCAGTATGGATCGTCTTATCATTAACGGTGGCGTTCGCCTGTCGGGTGAAATCAGAATAGCAGGGGCCAAGAACTCTGCCTTGCCGATTCTCGCGGCTTCGCTTCTGACCGACGATCTGGTCAAAGTGTGTAACCTCCCTCACCTTTACGATATCACCACCATGCTTGAGTTGCTTGGCTGCATGGGCGTCCAGCCAGTGATTGACGAAAAGCTCAATGTTGAAGTCGACAGCAGCACGATTGCTCACTTCAGTGCGCCGTATGAATTGGTCAAGACTATGCGGGCTTCGATACTCGTCCTTGGCCCCTTGCTGACGCATTACGGTCGTGCGGAAGTGGCTTTACCGGGGGGATGCGCTATTGGCAGCCGGCCCGTCAATCTCCATATCAGCGCCCTGGAGGCCATGGGAGCTAAGATTATTGTCGAGGATGGCTATATAAAAGCCAGCGTGGAAGGGCGGCTGACGGGTAGCCAGATATTCATGGATATGGTCACGGTGACCGGCACCGAAAATGTCATGATGGCTGCCACGCTCGCGACAGGTAAAACTGTGATCGAGAATGCCGCCCGTGAGCCTGAGGTGGTTGATCTGGCTAATTGCCTGATTGAAATGGGTGCGAAAATCACCGGTCAGGGAACCGACACTATCACCATTGAGGGGGTCGAAAGCCTGCACGGCTGTACGTATTCTGTCATGCCTGACCGTATCGAAACAGGAACCTATCTGATTGCTGCTGCTGCGACCCGAGGCAATATCAAAGTCAAAGACACGCGCCCTGATATTCTGGATTCTGTGCTGAGTAAACTGGAACAGGCCGGAGCAGAAATCCAGGTTGGACCGGACTGGATCGCGCTTGACATGCATGGTGAGAGGCCGAAATCAGTCTCTTTAAGGACCGCACCTTATCCGGCCTTTCCTACCGACATGCAGGCCCAGTTCACGGCGCTGAACTGTATCGCGGAGGGCACCGGCGCTATCACTGAGACCGTATTCGAAAATCGGTTCATGCATGTGCATGAAATGAACAGGATGGGTGCTTCGATCAAAGTAGAGGGTAATACAGTCATTGTGGAAGGCGTCGAAGCGTTGAACGGAGCGCCCGTCATGGCCACCGATTTGAGGGCATCTGCCAGCTTAATCATCGCGGGCCTTGTGTCTGAACATGAAACGAGCGTGGATCGGATTTACCACATCGATCGGGGCTACGAATGCATCGAGGAAAAACTGCAGTTGCTCGGTGCGCGTATACGACGTGTGCCTGCCTAAGTAAGTAGACATGAACGATTCCCAATTGATCATTGCCCTGACCAAAGGGCGAATTCTTCAGGAGACGCTGCCATTGCTTTCGATGGCAGGCATTGAGCCTCTGGAAGATGTCGCAAAAAGCAGAAAGCTGCTATTCGAAACCGGTGAACCCGGCGTGCAGCTTCTGATTATGCGTGGATCCGACGTGCCGACCTATGTCAGGTTCGGTAGCGCAGATATGGGTATCGCGGGCAAGGACCTCATACTTGAGGACGGCAGTGAAGGCTTCTACGAGCCTCTGGATCTGAAGATTGCCCGGTGTAAGATGATGACTGCCGTACCGTCACAGTGTCGAGAGCACTCAGGCAGGCTTCGGGTTGCGACAAAATTTACCAATATTGCTAAGCGATTCTATGCTGAACGGGGTCAGCAGGTTGAACTGATTAAGCTGAGCGGGGCTCTGGAGCTTGCGCCCTCCTTGGGATTGGCAGACGCGATTGTCGATATTGTCGATACTGGCAAGACACTCAAAGCCAACGGACTGGTTCCTCAGGACACAATCGCAGATATTTCATCGCGGGTGATAGTCAACAAGGCCGCAATGAAGATTAAAACCGCACTGATTCAGAAAGTGCTGGCAAAGTTGAGTGAAGCGGTAGAGATGAGCGCTGCGAACACTGCAGGGCGATAGCGGCGAACAGGGTCAAACTGGAGCGAATAGGGTCTAATAGGGCCAAAGCGAGTACCATGTCTTCTTTTTCAGAGAGTATCAGTCACCTGTCAACTGCCAGTGCGGACTTCGAGAAACAGCTTGATGCTGCGCTTGATCGAAGGATGCTCGTTGCTGATGAGGTTAATAAGGCTGTCTCAGACATCATCAGACGAGTTCGCTCAGAGGGCGATAGGGCGGTTCTTGATTACACCAATCAATTCGACGGTCTTGGCGCAACTTCTCCGGCTGATCTGATCGTTACGACAGAACAGCTTCAGGCCGCACTGGCGCGCGTGAGTGAAAATCAGCGCTCGGCACTGTCGCATGCTGCCGAACGGATTCGGAACTACCATGAAAAGCAAAAACAGTCATCTTGGCGCTATGAGGAGGCGGACGGGTCGATCTATGGTCAGAAAGTCAGCCCGCTCTCCAGAGTTGGGGTGTATGTCCCCGGTGGCAAGGCCAATTATCCCTCTTCGATGCTGATGCTGGCGATTCCCGCGCAGGTCGCCGGTGTTCAGGAAATCGTGGCTACCGTCCCGACCCCCTATGGTGATGACGGCAACTTAGTTTTCGCCGCAGCGGCACTCGCCGGTGTGAATAAAGTTTTCACTGTGGGTGGAGCGCAGGCAATTGCGGCACTGACTTATGGGACTGAGACAATCCCGCGCGTGGATAAAATCACCGGGCCGGGCAACATATATGTCACCGTAGCCAAGAAACAGGTCTATGGAGAAGTTGGTATCGACATGATTGCCGGCCCTTCTGAATTAACCGTGATCTGCGATGGAAAAACCGATCCTGACTGGGTTGCCATGGATCTTTTTTCGCAGGCGGAGCATGATGAGCAGGCGCAGTCTATACTGATAACGACAGACGCTGAATTTCTGGAGCAGGTCAAGAGCAGCATCGATAAACTGCTTCCACAGATGGAGCGCCGCGAGATAATCGAGGCTTCGCTGCGCGACCGCGGGCTGCTGATTCTCGCGGATGACCTTGCCACAGCTGCCCGGGCCAGCAACCTCATTGCTCCTGAGCACCTTGAGGTTTCGGTGGAAGACCCCGAGCACGTTCTTGGGATGATCGAAAACGCCGGGGCCATATTTCTTGGCCGCTACACTGCAGAGGCACTGGGCGACTACTGCGCCGGACCCAGCCACGTATTACCTACTTCTGGGACCGCTCGGTTCTTTTCCGCGCTGGGGGTCTACGACTTTCAGAAACGTTCTTCAATCGTCAACTGTTCTGCGCAGGGCGCACACAGCCTGGCCGCAACCGCCAGTGAGCTGGCGCGTAACGAGCATTTGCAGGCCCACGCCCTGTCTGCAGAGTACCGTCTAAATCCTGAGCGCGATTAGGGTCATTCGAACGACTTCAGACCTCTTTGGGTTCGATGACTACTGCCTGCCCGAAACCCAGAGTTGTTGGGAGTTCAAACAGCTGGCCCTCTCGAAAGATTTCAATCATCAGTGTTTCGCCCGGTTTCGCGTTGCGTATCTCTAGCATGATATTTTGTCCGCTGCTGACTGGCGTGTTTCCGACCCGTGTGATGACGTCCCCGGGCATGATGCCGGCACGCTCCGCAGCACCGCCGGGGTCTACGCTTTCAACCAGCATTCCCCGTATGCTGTCAACGCCGAAAAACAGCTGGCTCGATTGCGCTGTCAGTGCCTCACCGGTGATGACTCCAAGATATCCCGAATTCTGCGCAATGGCCTCCGCTACCATTTCGTTCATCGCATTAATCGCGATGTGTGCAGGAGTGGCGAAACCGATTCCCTCGAAGCTTCCGGACTCTGAGAAGATCGACGTATTGATACCGACCAGCCTGCCTTCTCTGTCGATGAGAGCGCCCCCGGAATTTCCGGGATTGATCGCAGCATCAGTCTGGATGAATCCCTGACTGCCGTCTGGCTCGCTGCTTATGGCGCTGACAATTCCCTGGGATACAGATTGTCCGATGTTTCTTCTCGGATACCCTATTGCGAAAACAACGTTTCCTACCTTGAGGTTCGAGTTTTTTCCTACGGAAATAGGAGTCAGGTCATCCATATTGATATGTAGAACTGCCAAATCATTTTCAGAATCATAGGCAATGACGGTGGCCGGTGTGCGTCTCCCGTCGTGTAGAGTCACCTCAGTGTCAAATGCGTCGAAAAGGGTATCTACCACATGAAGATTCGTAAGGATAAAGCCTTGTTCACTGACAATGATGCCAGACCCAAGGCTGGCTCTCTCGCCCAGATAAAGATTGAGCTGATCATCTGCGGCCCGTTCAACGGACTCTATATTTACGCTGGTGGCGCTGATGCTCACAACGGAAGGGGCGGCGCGTGCTATGACCTCGGCGAATCCGGGAGGTGAAGAGTCTGTTCGCTCCAGACTGATAGCGGCGAGTTGATCGGCTGCTTGCTGTAACTGTTGATTCTGTAAAAACAGAAAGGCCGCTAACAAGCCGCAGATGACGGGCCAACCGAATAATTTCAGTGTCTCTAGGATTTTTTGCATGAACGGCTGGCGCTGTTGAACTTGCTGACTGTGCTAATATTGATGCGGTGTTCAATATACAGCCATGTAGAGGCAGATTCCAATGACTATGCAGCGTGAGCGGCTTGAGGCAGAGTTAAACAAGCTTATGCAGCCTCAGCGATTTCGAGACTATTGTCCCAATGGACTGCAGGTTGAGGGTAGCACTGAAATCAGTAGGTTGGTGACTGGCGTGACCGCAAGTGAAGCGCTGATTGACCGGGCTATTGAACTAAATGCCGATTGCCTGTTGGTGCACCACGGATACTTCTGGCGTGGTGAAAACCAGACAATCACAGGAATTAAGAAGAATCGTCTGCGCAAATTGCTGCTAAACCACATAAACCTGTTTGCTTACCATCTGCCTCTGGATGCCCATGAGGAGTTTGGTAATAACGCGCAGCTCGGTAATTTGCTCGGCCTGGTCACTGAAGAAGTTACAGGCCGTCCGGGTGATGTGGCTATCGTGGCAATTGGGCGGCCGGAACAGCCAGTGACTCTCAGAGAGCTCCAAACGAGAGTGGAGGGTACGCTGAACAGAAAGCCTATCGTCGTTGGTGATCCGCTTGCTCAGATTCGTCGGATTGCCTGGTGTACCGGAGCAGCGCAATCTTTCTTTGACTTGGCGGTTGAGGCCGGAGTGGACGCCTTTATTACCGGTGAAATTTCTGAGCCATCTGCACATCTGGCAAAAGAGTCGGGTGTTGCCTTTGTCTCTGCGGGCCACCATGCGACTGAGCGTTATGGTGTTCAGGCGGTAGGGGAATTTCTCGCCCGGGAGTTTGACCTACAGCACCAATTTGTCGACATTGAAAATCCCGCCTAAGCGGTGTCGGGCCACAGCAGGCTCAGACGGGCAGGCAGCGGGAGCGCAAAATACGGCTAGGCGTGTGAGGTGTTGGACGACTGCTACTTTGACTGGGACTGCGTGATGTCTTCGTCATTGACCGGAACACTTTTGTCCAGCCCGAAATCCTCTGCCAGGGCGCCTTTCTGGTCCGGGCTCTGTTTGGCAGCATAATCTCTGGGTGGGGCAAGCGGGCTTGCCTCTTCCGGGTTGTTAGCAGTTTCAAAAACGGCATCAGACTCGGCGGGCAGCAATTTGCTGGCAACTTCACCAGAGCAAAGATCCTGTGCGCCGCTTGCGAGATGCTGATAGACGTCGCGATAGCTTTCCGTCATATGCTGAACCAGTTCAGCGGTCATACTGAAATGATCGCTGACGCTATCACGGTATTCAGAATGGCTGTCCTTCAATTTTCGAATCTGCTCCTCGAGGTCTTTGATTTTCGACGGGCTGACATTCAGACGACTTGCAATCAGTAGCCCAACTATCGTGCCCAGCGCGAAAGCGCCAATACTAATCAACCAGATCAAGAGAAGCTCCTGTGTCCAATCCACTCTTCGCCAGATCAGTATACATGAGTTAATGGCCACTTTCCTGTTCAGTATCTGCCAAAAATCGATGATGCCTGCGTTGAGGCAATTGGAAAAGCGGTTCAGCTCGCCTAGAATGCGCCGGCGGGTCGGGGGTGTGCGGTAGACAACCGGGTTGACCCCCGTGAACGGTTATCCACTCGGAAAAGTCACATGACGCCGACAGAGCGCTACCAGGCTGACGTCGCCAGAGGAAAGATTACTACAGACCCAGAGCAAACCCGGGTAATCGGACTGCTGAGCGATTTGAGTCGCGGATTGCAGGATAGGGTACAGCCTGCCAAAGGGGCTTGGTTGCAACGTCTGATTGTCGCGGCGCGCACCCGAACGACTTCTCTTGAGCCTTTGCAGGGTATTTATCTCTGGGGCGGGGTCGGCCGGGGAAAGACCTATTTGATGGATCTGTTCTTCGCCAGCGTTGAAGGTTCGTCAAAACTCAGAACCCACTTTCACCGGTTTATGCAGGATGTTCACAGACGTCTGGTGGATCTTCAAGGTACTACCGACCCGTTAGAGACTATTGCAGACGAACTTGCCGAACGTGCAACCCTGATTTGTTTCGATGAATTTTATGTGTCGGACATCGGAGATGCCATGTTGCTGGGTGGGCTATTGAAGGCACTCCTTGACCGCGATGTCGTGCTTGTCGCGACGTCAAATGTGCCTCCTCACGAGTTATACGAGAATGGTTTGCAACGTGAGAAGTTTTTACCGGCAATTGCGTCCATTGAGCACCATTGCCAGGTGGTAGAAGTTGACTCAGCCAGAGATTATCGACTAGAGCGTTTGAGCGCGACAGAGCTCTACCTGTTTCCCCAGAATCCGGCTGTAGATGAGCAGCTGCGCGCGAGCTTTTTTGAACTGGCCAGCGATACGGCGGCAATCCGAGAAAGCGGAATGCTCAGCCTGCTTGGTCGTGAGTTAAAAACGATTCTCGTAGCAGAGGATCAGGTCTGGTTCTCGTTTGATGAGCTCTGCGGCGGTCCCAGAAGCGCTTTCGATTATGTGGAGCTGGCGAAACTGTATCGGACGGTGTTTCTGAGCGGTGTCCCTGTGCTTGATGAAGAGGCGAACGACTGTGCCCGCAGATTCATCAGTCTGGTGGATGAGCTCTATGACCGCCGTGTTCAGCTGATTATGGCGGCCGAGGTTGATGTGCATCAGCTTTATGCCGGTCAGAGTCTGGCTTTCGAATTTGAGCGGACCCAATCCAGGCTCATGGAAATGCGATCTCGCGAGTATCTCGGGCGGGAGCACCTCCTCTAGGGGCAAATAGGGGCAAAGCGCCGGATGGTGCGCCCCGGAGCCCTGCTGGGGGTGTGCAACATTTCCGGCATTTTGGCCGCAAATACCTTGAATCTTGATGGTCACTCCGGTAGTATTCGCGCTCCCTAAACCAAAGCCCCTGGGTCGTGACATGAAGACTTACAGTGCTAAACCCAATGAAGTAACCAAGAACTGGCTACTCATTGACGCCGAAGGCCAGACGCTTGGTCGAATGGCGACTGCCATTGCCACGCGATTACGCGGCAAGCATAAAGCGGAGTACACCCCGCATGTGGACACGGGTGACTACGTGGTTGTTATCAACGCTGACAAGGTTCAGGTAACCGGTAACAAGACCACAGATAAAATGTATCACGCTCACTCCGGCTTTCCGGGCGGTCTGAAATCCATATCATTTGATAAGCTACGGGATCGTGCCCCGGAGAGAGTCATTAAACTGGCCGTGAAGGGTATGCTGCCGCGCAGCCCGCTGGGCAGAGCGATGTTCAAGAAACTCAAGGTCTATGCAGGCTCAGAGCACCCGCACGGTGCTCAGCAGCCTCAAACCCTGCAACTCTAACAGGTTAACCAAAGCACCTATGGCAAGTACTCAATATTACGGCACAGGTCGTCGCAAGACCTCTACTGCCCGCGTCTTTCTGACAAGTGGTAGCGGTAACATCACGATTAATCGACGGCCACTGGATGGATATTTCGGTCGAGAAGTCGCCCGAATGATAGTGCGGCAGCCTCTCGAACTGTTGGAAATGACAGAGCGTTTCGACATCAACGTCACGGTGCGCGGCGGCGGTAGTTTTGGCCAGGCCGGTGCTATTCGCCATGGCATCACCCGGGCTCTGATGGAATACGACAACGACTTGCGGCCGACGCTTCGCAAAGCGGGATTCGTGACTCGCGATGCCCGTGAAGTAGAGCGTAAGAAGGTTGGTTTGCGGAAATCCCGGAAGAAACCTCAGTTTTCCAAACGATAAGGGAAACATGCTGTCAAAAAACGCCAAATCCTCTGCCGATTTGGCGTTTTTTTTTGGCGAGGAAAAATTAAAATATTCATAAAAAACAGATGCTTAAGCATAATTCTGAATTGCGGCTTGCTTGATAAAAAAGTCGAAATTGACTAATATCTGCCGAAAATTTCCGGAACCCAAAGCAGCCACTGATAAGCGACCCCGCCGCGGGAATCATTTGACTGGGGTGACCGGATCGTTCACTTGCATTTAGTAGGATCTCAAGGAGTAAATCGAAGTGACTGACGACAGTACTAATGCTGGCCGCAGACGTTTTCTGGCAGGCTCGACAGCTGCTGTGGGCGCTGCTGGCGTGGTTGGGGCGGCAGCGCCTTTCATCGGATCTTGGAATCCGAGCGCCAAAGCCCGTGCCGCCGGGGCGCCCGTGCGAATCGATATCAGCCGTCTCGCTGAGGGAGAGATGCTTGGCCCCATCCCGGCTTGGAGAGGGCGTCCGATTTTTGTGGTAAAGCGGGGCGAACAAGCGCTGTCGGCCTTGAACGAAGATCCTGCAAGATTAGCCGATCCTGAATCACTTGATCCTGAGCAGCCGGGATACGCGCAGAATGAATATCGATCGCGCACTCCGGAGGTGCTGGTGCTGGTCGGACTCTGTCCTCATCTGTTCTGTTCGCCGACGCCTCACGTCGAGCTCAGGCCGCAGCCCTTCGATACCGACTGGCGCGGCGGTTTTTTCTGTCCATGTCATGGCTCACGTTTTGATCTGGCAGGGCGTGTCTACAGCGGATCTCCTGCGTCCAGAAACATGCAGGTACCACCTTATTCGTTCGAATCAGAAAATATATTGGTAGTCGGTGTTGACGAGGAGACATCAGCATGAGCGATATGACTGGAACTGAAAGCCCTAGCGAGACTGGCCAAAGACCCGGTTGGTTGGTTGGGGTGCGAGACTGGGTTGACGCTCGCCTTCCCATCATGGATGCATGGAAGAAGCATCTTTCCGAGTATTACGCGCCGAAAAACTTTAATTTCTGGTACTACTTTGGGGTACTTTCGATGCTGGTTCTGGTGATGCAGTTGCTCACCGGGATCTGGCTGACGATGAACTACACGCCCTCGGCGGAAGCGGCATTCGCGTCAGTTGAATACATAATGCGGGACGTGGATTTTGGCTGGCTGTTACGCTATCTGCATTCAACGGGCGCCTCAGCATTCTTTTTCGTGGTGTATCTGCACATGTTCCGAGGGCTCATGTACGGCTCGTATAAGAAACCCCGGGAATTGATCTGGGTGCTGGGAATGGCGATCTATCTGGTGCTGATGGCCGAGGGATTCATGGGCTATGTACTGCCCTGGGGTCAGATGTCCTATTGGGGGGCGAACGTGATCGTTTCCCTGTTCGGCTCGATACCAGTCATCGGCGAAGACCTGCTCGTGTGGATTCGTGGTGATTACTTAATCTCGGGGGCGACACTTAATCGCTTCTTCGCACTGCATGTGGTTGCCCTGCCCATCGTGCTGCTTGCGCTGGTGGTGCTGCATATCCTGGCGCTGCATGAAGTGGGCTCGAATAACCCTGACGGCATCAACATCAAGGATAAGAAAGGCCCCGACGGGGTTCCCGTGGATGGCGTACCGTTCCACCCGTATTACACGCTCTATCACGACCTCCCTGGTGTGATTCTGTTTTTGTTCGTGTTCTGTGCAATTGTGTTCTTCGCTCCGGAAATGGGCGGGTATTTTCTAGAAATTGCGAACTTTCAGGAAGCGGATTCATTGAAGACGCCCGAACACGTGCCGCCAGTGTGGTATTACACGCCGTTCTATTCGATGCTGCGCGCAGTTACCGTTCCGCTGTTCGGTATCGATTCCAAATTCTGGGGCATGCTTGTCATGTTCGGTGCGATTGCGATTCTGTTTGTCCTGCCCTGGCTGGATAAAAGCCCGGTTCGCTCAATGCGTTACAAAGGCTGGTATAGCCGAATCGCTCTCTTGTCATTTGTTGTGGCATTTCTGATTCTAGGCGTGCTTGGTACGCAGGCAGTAAGCCCCGCTAAGACGGCCCTAGCGCAGTTGATGACGGTGGTTTACTTCGCCTATTTTCTGGCGATGCCGTGGTACACGAGAAAGGAACAAACCACCACGCCGCCGGAGCGCGTGACGGGCCGCTTTATTTCTGTACCTCAGCTGGTCGGGTCTATCGTCCTGTTGGCGCTATTGGTCGGCTTGCCCCTGATGTTGGTGTCAGGCAGCGCAGAAGCGGCGTCAGCCGGGAACCTGGATCTTGAGCATGTTGAAACAGACTTTGATGATAAGGAGTCTTTACAGCGTGGATTTCGAACTTACATGAATTACTGCGCGAGCTGCCACGAGTTGGGATATGCACGCTATGAGCGAACAGCCGACGATCTCGGGATTCCGCACGATCTGGTCCTTGCGAACCTGGTATTCGATGACTCGCTTATTGGCGATCTCATTGAAAATGCCATGTCTGAAGACGATGCAAAATCCTGGTTCGGCGCGGCTCCGCCGGACCTGACTCTGGCCGGAAGAGTTCACAGTCCAGATTGGCTGTACACCTACCTTAAATCTTTTTACAACGACCCAAGCCGGCCGCTGGGTGCCAACAACAAGATCTACGCGAATGTCGGTATGCCAAATGTGCTGCATGAGCTGCAGGGTGATGTTGAATGCGATGATCACGGAAGCGGGAATCCGCTTGATTGTGAACTGCATCGCGTTGAAGGCACCGGCTCTCTGAGCGAGCAGGAATTCGATAATCTTATCGCTGATCTTGTGAATTTTATGTATTACGTGGGCGAACCCGGTCGTGAAAATCGGCAGGCGATCGGTATATGGGTCTTGGCGTTTCTCGGATTGCTTTACATCCTGGCAGCGATGATGGGACGGGAATTTTCCAAGGACTATCACTAACACGCTGCTGTTCCGCAGGCAGAACAAGATAATATTGACCGAATTAGGGGACAAGACATGGGTGTAGTCGCGAAGCGATCGTCAATGACTTTCTATTCAGATGGAACAAGTCACTACAGTCACAGAGTGCGTATCGTGCTCGCTGAAAAAGGGGTCACGGTAGAAACCATCGATGTTGATCCAGACAATAAGCCTGAAGATCTTGCATCACTGAACCCATATAACAATCTTCCGACGCTGGTTGATAGAGATCTTGTGTTATATGAGGCCGACATCATGATGGAATATCTCGATGAACGGTTTCCCCATCCCCCTCTGTTTCCGGTTTATCCGGTCGCAAGGGCCCAGAGCCGACTTTGGATCTACCGGATCAGGCAGGACTGGTGTGAGCTTGTCGACAGCCTTATGGCCGGGGACGGTACGCCTTCGCAGCTTGAGAAAAAGCGAAAAGAATTACGTGAAAGTCTGATTTCCATTGCGCCGATTTTTGGCGAAAAACCCTATTTTATGAGCGATGAATTTACCATCGTGGATTGTGTAGTCACGCCAATTCTGTGGCGCCTGCCTGCGATGGGCATTGAGCTGCCAAAAAATAAAACAACCAAGCCGCTTCTGGCGTATCGAGATCGTCTGTTCGAGCGTGATTCGGTTGTGGCCAGCATGTCTGAACAAGAAAAAGAAATGGTTTAATCCTGAGATCATTCTTTGGATTAGCAAGGGCGATCTTCCATGGCAATGACATCAAGCCGTCCCTATGTGGTGAGAGCCCTGTATGAGTGGATAGTCGAGAACAGCTGCACGCCTTACATTCTGGTCAATGCCTTCGGGGAAGGAGTAGAGGTGCCGCAGGAGCACGTCCGAGATGGCCAGATTGTCCTAAATATTTCTCCGATCGCGGTGAGCGACCTGCATCTTGGCAATGAAAGCCTGAATTTTGAAGGCCGATTTGGAGGCATTCCCAAAATTGTCAGTGTGCCAATGAGCGCGGTGTGCGGGATTTACGCCAAAGAAAATGGTCAGGGTATGATTTTTGACCCGGAGTCGGCGCCGCCCGAACCGCCAGAGCCTACTACCCCCGAGGAGACAAGCACTGTCGGCCCTTCAGAGAAAAAGGGAAGTCCAAAACCCGCTCTGCGTATCGTTAAGTAAGCATCGCGCTAATTGATGTATTCAAAGACCTTGACCACCTTGGTCACGCCCGAAACATTTCTGGCGAGATTCGCAGCACTGTCGCCTTCTGTCTGGCTGACCAGGCCCATCAAATAGACTGCGCCATTTTCTGTTACGACTTTGACCTGGCCGGCGGGAACGTCGTTGTCCGTGAGCATCAGCGTTCTGATCTTGGTTGCAATCCACGCGTCATTGCTCCGGGATAAAAAACCGGTTTTCCCTGCCACTTCCAACTCATTGTGGATACGTTTGATTTTCAAGCTGGCCTGGCTGGCAATTTCTGTCGCCTGCGCCCTCAGAAAGTCACTTTCAACTTGCCCGATCAAAAGTACAACGCCGTTGTGGCTTACGACACTGAAATTCGACTGTTTAAAAGCGGGCTCCTGCGAGCGCATATTGACGGCAATCTTGGTTTCGATGACTTCATCTTCAATGATCGCTCCCGTTGTCCGTTCCGCTGGGTTTTCCTGAATTCCCTGATCTCCTGTTGTTTCTGTCAATATTGCAGTGCACGAGGACAATGCAATCGCAACTATCGCAACAAGCGCCGAGTGTAACTTCACGCGTTATCTCCTCCGAATAATTTGGTGTCAATGTAATCACACAGGCAGTGGATCACGACTAAATGCACCTCCTGGATGCGCGCGGTCCGATCCGACGGGACGCGGATTTCAATATCTTCAGCTGACAGTAAATCTGCCATCGCGCCGCCATCGCGTCCGGTGAGAGCGACTATCTTCATTTCTCTGTCGTGGGCTGCTCTGATGGCCTCGACGATATTGGGCGAATTCCCGCTCGTGGAAATGGCAAGCAGGACATCGTTGCTTTGCCCCAGGGCACTCACCTGCTTGGAAAAAATCTCGTTGTAATCGTAATCATTAGCAATCGCGGTCAAGGTAGAGCTGTCGGTTGTAATCGCAATTGCGGGCAGGCCCGGTCGCTCTTTTTCGAACCGATTCAGCAGCTCGGCTGAAAAATGCTGGGCGTCTCCGGCTGACCCACCATTGCCGCAGCTCAGAATTTTGCCATCGTTCAGAAGGCAATTAACCAGGGTTTCACCGGCTATCTGTATCACTGCCGTCAGGTCGCCGGCGGCTTTCTGTTTTGTTTCAATGCTTTCCAGAAAGTGGCCAAGTATTCTGTCTTGTAAATCCATGCCTTTGCTCTGTGTGAATGTCAGTCAAAACCGGTTATCTGGCGGAATTCTCACACGTGTTATCGGCCGCAATTGGTGGTCTGTTATAGAAAATGCACGACAAAATGAGCGCCATGCTGTGTAGGCGCTAATAAAAAGCAGCTTGAATCCACTGGAATTGATGTCCTTGCGGATTTTCAATCAGTCCGATGACGTCAAAACGACAGGTAAAAGTCTGATACTCACTGTGAGAAAGTAAAAAATGCGCGGCGGTGCGACGTATCCTTGCCTGCTTCAGTTGGGTGATGGTCTCAACAGGCGAGCCATAACGATCCTTGCTCCGATATCTGACCTCAATGAAGATCAGTTGTGAGGCGCCTTCCTCCATGATGAGATCAATTTCGCCGAATTTGCAGGAATAATTCTCAGCGGTGAGTTTTAAACCCCGGCTCAGAAGATGCTTGGCGGCCAGGCGTTCCGCTCTGCGTCCAATCAGTGTCGTTCGCACTGTCAGCAGGTCAATCTGAAACAGAAGCAGGGAGCCGGACTTCGGAACGCGTTGCGGTGCCGCCTCGGAACTGAGCGAATTGCAGGCTACGATGAATCCTTCCGCTCTCTGGGAGTGTGAGTGACCCGGTCGCGCCAGCGATCGCAATATCCGGTCTGCGGGTCATCTGATTAAGGCGGGGGTACAACCTGAAGCTGTCGACACCGAGTGCCCTGAGTCGTTGAGAGGAGCCTTGGGCGGCTCTCAACTGGCCGTCGATTTGCTGTTTAAGACTGCCATTTTCGAGTAGCCAGGGTGCGTCAGCGAACCAGATGCCTTCCAGATCCCGATTATCGGTCGACCCATTCAGACCATCAAACACGGACGGTAAGGCGAATACAGGCACATCGGCTGCGAAATAAAAAGCCAGCGTCGGTTTTATCAAGCGGGCTTGACGGGGATTGGCGATGAGAAAAATGAAGTCGATGTCCTGCCGGCGCCTCGGTATGAATTCGATGTTATTCCGCGGCAAGAGGCTCCGAAGATTTTCCAGGCGCTCTTCGCTCGCATCGATTGCCATGAGATTTTTAATTACGGTACTGTAATCATTGGTCTCGCCATACGTGGCGAGCGAAACAATCTTCCCGCCCCGATCCTGCCAATTTGCTGCGAAAGCCGACCGCAAACGATCATAATCAGCCGCTTCTGGTGCGATCAGCGCCGCACGACGATAATTACGTGCCCACGCCAGGTTCAGGATTTGAGAAATTTCGTCAGCGGGTGCCAGTCCGAACTGATACAGATTCCGGGGTGATTCTTCGACCGAGTCTGCATAATTCAGAGCCAGTGTTGGAACCGGTAAGTCTTCCTTTTTCGCCAGTTGATTTACCAGTGATTTATTCAGAGGGCCTATGATCAGATCTGCGCCTGATTCTACTGCTTGCTGATACACAGCCTCCGGATTTACCACCGAGCTGGTGTCGTAAGTAGAGACAGTAGGGACGTCCCTGCTGATTTGCAGTGACTCGTAATAGGCACTGAAAAACCCTTCCTGAATTGCGATGCCGGCGGGTTGCTGTAGCGGAAGCAAGAGTGCGATTTTTCGCGGGCGGTCGTCCCACAGAGACTGCAGGGCTGCGAGATCTGACGGCAGGGTCTGTGAGGCAGTATGACTGGTCCATACTGAGCGCCAGCGTTCAATGGCGTTGAGTTGGCTGCGGATGTTGCTTTCCCCCGCCAGAAAAACGCGTGCAAGCTCTATCCATCCTCGCAACTCATAGCTGTTGGCGTCTTCAGCAAGCCGCTCCAGTTCGGTCTTTTCCAGAGCAGTCAGCAAATGCCAGAGTGTTTCGATGTTCTGAGTCGATCTGGGGTGATTCAGCGTCCTTGCGGCCAGGGCGTAAGCGGCAACCGCTGCAGCTGTGGAGTTGTTTTCAAGATGAAGATCCCCGAGCGTTGAATAAAGTTCTGGTGCCGCTGCGTCATCTGCGTCCAGATCTCTCACGAGATTTCCCGTTAACCAGCGCAAAGCGGCCGCTCGGTCGTTTTGTGAGATGGCTAAATCGGCTTGCAGCAGCGCATAGGAAACCTTTAATGAGGATGGCAGAGCGGCCGGGCGATCAATGCGTTCCACCAGCTCGCCCGCGCGTTCAAATTCGGACTCTGTAAGCAACAGTTTTGCGGCTTGGATAAGATAATTGGCCGCTGTGCTCCCCGTTGTTCCCTCAGCCTCCCTGATAAGGGATATGGCTTGTCGCAGTGTATCACTGTCTTCGTCAGGTGGTTGCGGGCCTGAAATTTCGCTGGTGCTACACGCGACCAGCATCGTGAGGCTCAGAATTTTCAATGGAGCTGTGAGGCTTCTGCGCGGTAACATGCGGAGCTCTGACGTCAGGGAATAAAAAAGAGTAATACAAGTGGGCGAACCGGGCAATTTTCCTCGAAATTCCGTCACGCCGGGAGGCACGCTCTTTGTGGTAGCGACCCCCATCGGCAATCTAGCGGACATGTCCTTACGAGCGATTGAAGTGCTCAAACAGGTGGAGGTAATTGCGGCAGAGGATACACGGACAACTCAGAAATTGCTCAATCACTACGGCATAACAACCCGGTTGACGGCGTATCATGATTTCTCAGATCAAAGCGCGACCCAGAGGATACTTCAGAAGCTGACTCAGGGCGAGTCGGTCGCGCTCGTTTCTGACGCCGGTACGCCGCTTATCTCGGATCCGGGCTATGGGCTCGTCGCGGCAGCAAGGAGTCATGGGATGAACGTGATCCCGATACCTGGGCCCAGCGCGCTCATCGCGGCGTTGAGTGTCGCAGGGCTGCCTACTGACCGCTTTATTTTTGAGGGTTTTCTTCCGGCCAAAGCCGGTGCGCGCGACAAACGCCTGATGGCATTAATCACTGAGCAGCGGACGATGATCTTCTACGAGGCGCCCCACCGAATCAATGCCATGCTCGAATCCTGCGCGTCGCATTTTGAAAGCTCTCGTCAGGTCTTTTTGGGGAGAGAACTTACTAAGAAATTTGAGCAGCATTTTTGTGGCACACTGGCCATGGCCAAGGCCTGGTTGACTGAACATGAGAACCACATGAAGGGCGAGTTTGTGGTCGTCATTGCCGGCGGAGACGAGGCCGCCTGGCAAGAGGCGAGGCTCGAAAAAGCCGAGGGGCTGGTTGCGGAGCTTCGTAAGGAGATGTCGATGAAAAAGGCGGTCGCCTTCATCAGTACCGTTCTCGGGCTGTCAAAAAATGAGCTGTATCGACGCGTGCTGGAGCGAGATCATTAGAAGCGGGCCGATCTTAGGGATTGCGCCGCTGCCTGTCAGGTTCTAAGATTGGCGCGAGTCAGCTGGGCAATTGCTGCAACCTGCCTCTTCTGAGGCACAACTTGCAGAGGAAAGTCCGGGCTCCACAGAGCAGGGTGCCAGGTAACACCTGGGGGGCGTGAGCCTACGGCAAGTGCAGCAGAAAATATACCGCCGAATTGCGTTTGTGATTAGGTAAGGGTGAAATGGTGCGGTAAGAGCGCACCGCACGACTGGTAACAGTTCGTGGCAAGGTAAACCCCACTCGGAGCAAGGCCAAATAGGAATCCTGAGATGTTGCTCGCATTGGATTCGGGTAGGCCGCTACAAGTTTGCGGTGACGCAAGCTGCAGATGAATAATTGTCCTCGACAGAACCCGGCTTACAGGCTGACTCGCTTTTTCCTTCCCCTTCTTCTTGTGCTTTCTTCGCGACAGCCGGTCGGTGCCGTCAGATGAGAAAACACTTTAATTTCGTTCGCTATTAATTTGTATTTACGACAGTTGCTAATGTTCTGAATCGGCGGTTCTTGGGAGTAACACCCCAGATAGCGGCAGGATCGCGTAATTTCTTGAAAAAAAACATAAATTGTCTTGCGCAGCGGCCGATCACTGCCTATAGTGTAATTTAGTGGAGAAAAGTGGTATTTATTGGTATAAAAGTGGGGCATAGTGGCTCACACTGGCCACCAGAGACAACAATCAGTATCAGGGGCAGGGCGTGTTTCGGGGCATCAATACAATCAATCTGGATGCAAAGGGACGGATGGCGATGCCGGCTCGTTATCGTGAGCAGTTGGTTGCTGCCTGCGCCGGCCGGATGGTTGTGACGATCGATACGAACCACTGTTGCCTGCTGTTGTATCCCTTGCCGGAGTGGGAGCAGATCGAGAGGCAAATTGAGTCTCTGTCCAGTTTTGACCCGATGTCTCAGCGGGTGAAACATTTGTTGATCGGTCATGCGAACGATCTGGAGCTTGATAACAGCGGGCGCGTTTTATTACCACAAGAGCTCAGGCAGTACGCGAAACTGGAAAAACACGTCTGTCTGATCGGGCAAGGTAAAAAATTGGAAATTTGGGATCAGCAAAGCTGGTCTGAGCAGCGAGATACCTGGCTTACAGAGAGCACAACAGAAGGTGAACTCCCAGAAAAGCTGAGAACGCTCGCGCTTTAATTGCACGCGAAGGCGGTCAGTACTGATGAGGCATCACGAAACGGTTCTGAAACAAGAAGCGGTCTCAGCTCTGAATGTTCGCCCGGAAGGGAGATATGTCGACGCCACCTTCGGGCGGGGAGGGCATGCAAGAGCAATATTGGACACCTTAGGTGTGGGGGGGAGTCTCCTGGTGCTGGACCGCGATCCTGAAGCGATCGCGGCCGCCCAGGGGCTCATGGCACAAGACCCGCGGGTCAAAGCCATGAAGACACCATTTGGCGCATTGGAGAGCGCTTTGTCCGAAGCTCGGTTGCAAGGCAAGGTGGACGGCATTTTGTTCGATCTTGGTGTGTCTTCGCCACAGCTGGACGAGCCCGAGCGAGGATTCAGTTTCATGAGAGATGGTCCGCTCGATATGAGGATGGACAGTGAAGCTCAACCCTCAGCAGCAGAGTGGCTTGCTGATGCCCCGGAGCAACAGATCGCTGATGTGATCTATCAGCTTGGCGAAGAGCGATATTCAAGAAGGATAGCTCGGGCAATTGTGAAAGTCAGGACTGAAATGGCCATTACGCGAACCGGTCAGCTTGCAGATATTGTCAAACAGGCCCATCCCGCCTGGGAAAAGCACAAGCATCCCGCCACGCGTACATTTCAGGCAATACGCATGCATATCAACAACGAATTGTCTGAACTGGACTCTGCGCTGGAAGCTGCTTCAAACAGTCTGGCCACCGGAGGCCGGCTTGTGGTGATAAGTTTTCATTCGCTTGAAGACCGAATGGTCAAAAAATTTATGGCCAGGTGCGCGAAAGGAGACAGCTTTCCCCGCGGTGTGCCGGTTACGGCAGCACAGCTGAAGCCCTCCCTCAGGTTGATCGGCCGGCCAATTCGCCCGACTGCGGACGAAGTGCAGGTAAACAGCAGGGCCCGCAGTGCGGTGATGCGAACAGCGGAAAAACTTGAAGTTGCAGCGGCGGTGGCGTTGTGAGGGGGAGGTCGGACAAAAAATTCAGGCGGTCAGGCGGTGAAAAGCCGGTGGTGCCGCATCCGGTTCTCGTTTGGCTTGGTCTTGCCTCAGGATCTTCCGCGCTGCTGTATTTTCTTCTCATTACGCTGCTTGTCTCTGGTTTGATGGTTGTTAAAACAACCCATGAGAACCGCTTTGCTTTCAATGGGCTTCAAGTGTTACGCGAAGAAGCCAATCAGTTGGACGTGGAGTGGGGGCAACTACTGCTTGAGCAAAGCACTTTCGGTCTGGACGGCAGGATAGAGCAGAAAGCAACGCATGAACTGCAGATGCAGGTGCCACGGATCAGCGACATTGTTATGGTGAAACTGAATGATCGACAGCCTTAAATCCATGGCAAAGCAGTGGCGGGTATTGCTGGTTCTGTTCGGTCTGTTCCTGTGTGTCTTGGTTATCGCTTGGAAATTAAGTGCTCTTCATGTGCTGGAAAAAGACTTTCTGCAGGTAGAGGGTGATAAGCGGACAATTCGAAATATTCCCCTGGTTGCGCACCGGGGATTGATTAGTGACCGTAACGGCGAGCCGCTTGCAGTTAGCACTCCGGTTCAGTCGATCTGGGTTGATCCGAGCGAATTGGTTCATGCTCCGGAAGTCATTGGCGCACTCGCGACTGCGCTCGAGCTGAATCCAGATGTACTGACCAATTCAATTGCGAACCATGCTTCCAGCAAGTTCCTTTACGTGAAAAGGAGACTGGCGCCGGCTGATGCGAAAAGAGTGCTTGATCTGAATCTGAATCATGTCGGTGCACAGCAGGAATATCAAAGATTTTACCCGCAGGGCGAGGTGACATCGCATGTAATCGGCTTCAGTAACATAGACGATGTGGGTCAAGAAGGTCTGGAATTGACGTACAACGACTGGCTAAGTGGCACGCCGGGTAAACGTCAGATTATTCAAGACCGCCGCGGTCACATCATTGAAGAGCGGCAGACAATCCAGCCTGCCGAGCCGGGGCATAATCTGTCGCTGTCAATTGACTTTCAATTACAGAATCTTGCGTATCGGTCGCTGAAGGCGGAGTTCATTACCCGTCGCGCCAAGGCGGCTTCTGCGGTCGTTCTTGATGTGGATACCGGAGAGGTTCTGGCGATGGTCAATCAGCCATCCTACAACCCTCATAACAAAGCGGACATGACAGATTTTAGTGTTCTGCGTAACCGGGCTGTCACAGATGTTTTTGAGCCTGGCTCGACTGTTAAGCCTTTTACGATTGTGGCCGCGTTGGAGTCTGCGTTGTTTGAGCCGGATACCGTCATTGAGACAAGCCCGGGCTGGATGATGGTTGGTCCAAATGAAGTCAGAGATATTTTCAACTATGGCACACTGAATTTGTCTTCCGTGATCACCAAATCCAGCAACATCGGCACCAGTAAAATCGCCTTTGAAATTGGTGCGGAGCCGATTAGAGACGTGTTGCAAAGAGTAGGGTTCGGCGAAGTGCCGGGGACAAGCTTTCCAGGAGAGCGCGGAGGGGTATTGCCCAACCCTCGTCGCTGGAGCCGTATTGAAACGGCGACCCTGTCTTACGGTTATGGTTTGTCTGCCTCGGCACTGCAGTTGGCCAGTGCATACTCCGTAATTGCGGATGGTGGTATCCGCAAGCCTGTTTCCTTGCTGCGGCTCTCAGAAGACGAGTTGGCGCAACTCCCCCGGTCGCAAGTCATCAGCCCGACGATCGCAGCTGAGGTCAAAGCGATGCTTGAGACTGTGGTTGATTCGAGTCGAGGGGGGTCTGCGATTGAGGCCAACATTCCATTTTACGAAGTGGCCGGCAAGACCGGTACAGCTCATGTGGTCGGTGATTACGGATACGAAGACAACCTGCACAATTCGTTTTTTGTGGGTCTGGTCCCAGCTTCAGACCCCAAGATCGTTGTTGTCGTGGTGATCAATGAACCGAGAGGTGATGAGCATTACGGTGGACAGGTTGCTGCGCCGGTATTTTCGCAAATTGCCGCCGGTGCCATGCGAATCTTAAATATTTCACCAGACGAGATACCCACGCAAAATCTTTTGAGCAGCAGTGTCCAATGACTTCTAGTACAGCTCAGACAATCAGCATGTCTGCTTCATTACAGGATCTTATTTCTGGGCTTGTTGACGTGGAAGTTGATGCGCTGCCTGAATTGGCGGTGCCGGTAACGGGTATTCAGATCGACAGCAGGAAATTGGTTTCGGGCGATTTATTCATTGCCTACTTCGGTCGCAATCACGACGCCCGGGACTACATCAGTACCGCCCTTGATCACGACGTTTCCGCCGTTCTGGCTGAGTCCGGAGGGGAATGGCAGGGCATCCGGATTCTCCGGGGTAAACCGGTTATTGCGGTAGACAATCTGACCGCAAAAATCAGTGAAATCGCAGCTCGATTCTATGGCAGGCCCAGTGAGGCGCTCAGTATTTTTGGCATCACAGGCACCAACGGCAAAACCAGTTGCTCACAATTTATAGCGCAAGTTTTGCGTGCTGTCGGTCAGAATTGCGGTGTTATGGGTACACTGGGTTACGGTCCATTCGACAACCTGTTAGCAACCGAGTTGACGACGCCTGATGCGGTATTCACGCAAATGGCTCTGGCGGAAATGAGTCAGAGAGGCCTTGATCCTGTGGCCATGGAGGTGTCCTCAGTCGGGTTGCATCAAAAACGGGTGGCAGCGGTCAATTTCAAGACAGCAATTTTTACCAATCTTTCCCGTGACCATCTTGATTATCATGAGTCTATGGAGAGCTATGCGGAAAATAAAAGGCGGCTCTTCACGATGCCCGGTTTGTGCAACGCAGTTATCAATCTGGATGATCAGTACGCACTTTCATTCATCGATGTGGTTTCGGATAGCGTTCAGGTTTGGACCTACAGTGCAGGTAACGCATCTGCTTCTGTTTACGCCAAGCAGGTCACTCTGGATAGGAATGGCTTCTCTGCCGACCTGGTGACTCCGGTTGGGGAAGCGAGGTTAGAGGCTGAACTTCTTGGTCACTTCAATTTCAGTAATGTTCTGGCGGTTGTAACTGCCTTGATTGCCTATCTGGGGATCGACAGTCGGGCGTCATTACAGACATTGTGTGATCAAGTGGCTCGCTTGAAGCCGGTTTCGGGGCGTATGGAAATCGTGGGTAACTCTGATATCACCACCGTTGTCGATTACGCCCACACCCCGGATGGTCTCTGTAGTGCGTTAAGCGCCTTGCGAGATCATTTTGACGGCGCAATCTGGTGTGTTTTCGGATGTGGAGGCAACCGGGATAAAGGCAAGCGCCCGATGATGGGTGAAATCGCGGAACAATATGCAGATCACATCATTCTGACAGACGATAACCCCCGCAATGAAGCGGGCGAAGAAATCACGCAGCACATTCTCAGCGGAATGTCAGAGCCGGCTGAATGCCTGGTCATCCGTGATCGCGCGTCAGCCATCGAAGCAGCGGTCAGTCAGGCGGCCCCCGGCGATGTGGTATTGGTTGCAGGTAAAGGGCATGAGACCTACCAGGAAAGTCATGGAGTCCGCTCTCTCTTCAGCGACAAAAATCAGCTGCGCATCGCTCTGCAGGCGCGAATCGGGACTGCCGGAGGCGAAACGCTTTGATTGGAGAGCTGTCGTTCAGCGTGCTGGCAGAGACTCTGCCGGCCCGCCATTTGGGTGGCGAAAATTTTTTCTCGGAGTTGTCTACGGACTCGAGAAACCTGTCTAGTGGTTCAGCTTTTCTTGCATTGAAAGGAGAAAGATTCGACGGTCACGACCATGTCGAGTCGGCTATCAGGGCAGGGGCTAGTGGTGCGATTGTCGCGCATCCTTCGAATGCTGATGTGCCCCAGTTAATTGTGGATAACACGCATCACGCATTGAGAGATATAGCCAGGCTGAATCGCGACAGAAGCACTGCCAAAGTAGTCGCCCTGACGGGGAGTCAGGCCAAAACAACCATCAAAGAACTGATTGCTGGCATTCTTTCTGAAGCGGCGCCGACGCTATGGACTGAAGCCAATTTGAACAACACCATCGGCGTGCCGTTGACGCTGTTGAGGCTGCAGGAAGAGCATCGCTACGCCGTTATTGAAATGGGTGCCGATCGCCAGGGAGAAATTGATTTTAGCGCGCAGGCGGCCTGTCCTGATATCGCTTTGATCACCATGGCGAGCGCAGCGCATGTTGAGGGCTTTGGCAGTTTGGCCGGCATCGTTAAGGGAAAGGGTGAAATTCTGGATCATCTCAAGCCCGGGGGTATTGCCGTACTGAATCAGGATGATCCTCACGTACAGGCCTGGATCGATCGGGTGAGAGGGTGCCGGACAGTCCAGTTCTCAGTGCAGCAAGACGCCCCCGCCGAATACCGCGCAGGTGAGATTGAAAGTCTTGCTGACGGCCGTGTCAGCTTTAGCCTTGTAACCCCGGCCGGAGCGCTTGACATATCGATGAAGCTATTGGGGCGACACAACGTTATGAATGCAGTCGCCTCAGCGGCGGTGGCCCTTGAAGCGGGCGCGGGCCTTGATCATGTTAAGCGAGGGCTGGAGTCGGCGCAGCCGGTTCAGGGCCGACTCTGTGCTCTGGGCGGCCTCGGAGGCGCTTTGGTTCTGGATGATTCTTATAACGCCAGTCCGAATTCATTTCGTGCCGCTATTGAGGTGCTGGCAAGCTTTTCGGGCAGGCAGATTCTGATTGCCGGTGATATGAAAGAGCTCGGCAGCGAATCGAGGCGGGCTCATCAATCAGTCGGAGCAATGGCGAAGCGGGCAGGGGTTGGTTCGCTATGGGCGGTTGGTGACTACGCAAACCTGGTTGTGGAGACCTTTGGTGAAGGCGGAGTCGTGTTCGAAGACCAGCAGTCGCTGGTTGAATACGCCTCAATGCAACTGGACGCCGATTCGGTAGTGTTGGTCAAAGGATCACGCGGATCCAGAATGGAATGCGTGGTAAACGACTTGCGCAGAGGAGAGGAAGCCTAATGCTGGTTTGGTTGTCAGATTTTCTGATGCAGTTCGACAGTAACTTTGCGGTACTTCAGTATATCACCGTGCGCGGAATCTTCAGCGTTTTGACAGCACTCGGGGTGTCCCTGCTGATTGGTCCGACGATGATTCGGCGGCTGAATTATCATCAGATTGGTCAGGTGGTCAGAGATGACGGCCCTGAGACGCATTTTAGCAAAGCGGGAACCCCAACCATGGGGGGTGCTCTGATACTGGTGAGTATCGCGATGAGCACGCTTTTGTGGTCTGACCTCAGCAATCACTATGTCTGGGTGGTCTTGCTCGTGACTCTCTCGGTCGGGGCGGTTGGTTGGGTTGACGACTATCGGAAGGTTTTCGAGAAAAATACCGCGGGTTTGGCTCCGAGGTGGAAGCTGTTCTGGCAATTCTTGGTGGCAATCACGGCTTCGCTGATTCTTTACTACACGGCCTTCAGTTCCGTTGAGACTGCCTACATCGTGCCATTCTTCAAGGAAGTCGCTGTCGATACCGGCTTCTTCTATGTCGTGATCAGTTCACTGATGATTGTGTTTTTCAGTAATGCAGTCAACCTGACTGATGGTTTAGACGGGCTCGCTATTTTGCCAACCGTGATGGTTGGAGGTGCGCTGGGGGTTATTGCCTATCTGGCAGGTCACAGTGAATTCTCTGCTTATCTGAATATCCCCAACGTCCTGGGTTCCGGAGAGATAGTTATTTTCGCAGGGGCCCTCGTTGGTGCGGGCATGGGTTTTCTCTGGTTCAACACCTATCCGGCCCAGATTTTTATGGGTGATGTTGGCGCCCTGGCGCTCGGTGCCGCGCTCGGTGTGATGGCGGTGATCGCGAGGCATGAAATTATTTTATTCATCATGGGTGGCGTTTTTGTGGTCGAAGCCTTTTCGGTCATCATTCAGGTCGCTTCTTTCAAATTGACCGGTCGGCGCGTATTCCGGATGGCGCCTTTGCATCATCATTTTGAATTAAAAGGCTGGCCCGAGCCGAGAGTCATTGTGCGCTTCTGGATTATTACCGTGATGCTGGTGCTGTTTGGCCTTGCGACTCTCAAACTTCGATAAGAATGACAGGTTTATCATGAGCGCTGACGCTGCTAAGACACTAATTATCGGGCTTGGGACAACCGGATTGTCCTGTGCCCGTTATCTTGCGGCGCGGAATGAGGCTTTCTTTGTCGCAGACAGTAGATTAAAGCCTCCGAATCTTGATGATTTTCAATCCCAGTTTCCGCATGTCGACATTCAGCTGGGAGGGTTTCAGGAAAGCGCATTTCTTTCTGCCTCTCGCATAATTGTCAGCCCCGGTGTCAGTTTAAAAACGCCGGAATTGATCAAGGCCAGAGCGGCGGGCATTCCAATCTCTGGTGATATTGATCTCTTTTCCAGGGAAGTGACATCCCCAGTCGTGGCAGTAACCGGCTCCAATGGCAAAAGTACCGTAGTGGAAATGCTCGCTGCAATCCTGGACGCCGCCGGAAAGAAGTACGGACTGGGTGGCAATCTTGACAGCGCCAGCGCGAAACCTGCTTTGGAATTGCTGTTGGAGCAGCCGAAAGATCTCTATGTGCTTGAGCTGTCGAGTTTTCAGCTGGAGACCACTGAAGCGCTGAATGCTGAAGTGGCGGTGCTGCTTAATGTCAGCATGGATCATATGGATCGCTATGACGATATGGATGAATATCTTGTCGCAAAGCAGCGCATCTTTCGCGGCTGCAAAAAGGTGGTCATCAATCGGAGCGAGCCTTCCAGTGCTCCGCAGAATCTGGACGCGCTGCCAAGCATCGATTTCGGATTTGATCGTCCCGGTGTTAACGGTCTGGGTTTACTGCAGGAAGGGGAAGATCAGTATCTCGCTTATCAGTTTGAGAAAATAGTATCGGTATCAGAGCTTAAAATTTTTGGCCAGCATAATATTGCCAACTGTCTGGCAGCCATCGGCTTGGCTCTATCAGTCGGAATTGAAATCAAGGCCATTCGAAAGGCGTTGCTCGGCTTCTCCGGTCTGCCTCACCGCTGTGAATGGGTGGCGAACATTGCCGGCGTTGAGTTTTACAATGACTCTAAAGGGACCAACGTCGGAGCAACCGTTGCCGCGGTGGAGGGTCTCGGTAAGCATATTGGCGGGCACATCATTCTGATCGCCGGTGGCGTGAGCAAAGGCGCAGACTTCAGTGATCTGGTGCCGGTGGTCAACCGATGGAGCAAAAAAGTCATACTGATTGGCAAAGACGCCAAAGAACTTGCCCTGGCTTTGAACCCAGAAACGCAGGCAGTGTTTGCAAAGGATATGCATGATGCTGTCACCGTCGCGCTTTCTCATGCTGCGCCGGGCGACGCTGTTTTACTGTCACCAGCTTGTGCAAGTTTTGATATGTACGCGAATTATCGGGAGCGCGGCCAGAGCTTCATTCAGTCAGTGGGGCTGTTACAATGAAAATGGCTTCGGTAGCCCATCGCATCCCGGCATCTAAACAAGCATTACCGAGAATAAACGGCTTGCTGCTTACCGTGAGTGTCCTGCTGACGCTTGGTTTGCTTATGATGACGTCTGCATCAGTGGAAATAGCCAGCAGCCGCTACGGTGATCCATTCTTTCATCTCAAGCGGCAGAGTGTGTTTGCGGTGCTGGGTTGTATTGCGATGCTGACAACCCTTCATCTGCCCATGAGATTCTGGCGCAGTATCAGTGCCTATCTGCTGTTGCTTTCTTTCGCTCTGCTGACGTTGGTCTTGATTCCTGGCGTTGGCAGAGTTGTCAATGGCAGTGCTCGATGGATTGATCTGGGTTTCTTCAATCTTCAGCCTTCCGAACTGGCTAAGGTATTCATTGTTATCTATGTGGCGGCCTATCTGGAGCGTCATGCGGATGAAGTGCGCGGGGCATTCGCTGGGTTTTTGAAACCCCTTCTGGTGGTGGCCGGCGCCGTGGTCCTGCTGCATTTCGAACCGGATCATGGGGCGATGGTCATTTTGCTGGCAACTGTCTTTTGTCTGATCTTTCTGGCCGGTGCCAAGATCTCGCGATTTATTCCCTTGCTGCTGCTCTGCGTGGGTGGTGTGACCTACATCGCAGTAATGAAACCCTATGTGCTCGAAAGATTTACTTCTTACTGGAATCCATGGGCAGCGGAAAATGTGTTCAACGGAGGCTATCAGCTGACTCAGGCGCTGATTGCATTTGGGAGAGGCGAGTGGTTCGGCGTCGGGCTCGGTAATAGCATCCAAAAACTGTATTTTCTGCCTGAAGCACACAATGATTTTGTGCTGGCAATCATTGGAGAGGAGCTGGGCCTGTTAGGTGTGGGTTTTGTGATTTTCTTGTTTGTGTGTCTCGTCTATACGGGCTTCAGCATTGGCAGGCAGGCGCTCAGTCGAAGGGAATTGTTTTCGGCTTATGTTGCGTTCGGAGTGTCGCTGTTATTCGCCGGCCAGGCCCTGATCAACATAGGAGTGAATATTGGGTTGCTGCCGACGAAAGGCTTAACACTGCCTTTTCTGAGTTATGGGGGCGCGAGTCTCATTGTTTGCTGTTATATGGCAGCCATTTTGCTCCGAATACAATATGAAAATGACAATCCAGCGTCTCCTGAGCAGCCGGGTTCCGGCGAATGGTAAATTCCCCAATTACAGTGCTGATAATGGCGGCAGGTACCGGCGGGCATATCTTTCCTGCACTGTCTGTTGCCAGAGAATTGCAAATGCTGGGCGCCAAAGTTGAATGGCTGGGCACGCCTTCAGGGCTTGAGCATGAGTTGCTCGCGAATACAGAAATACCGCTTCATACAGTTCCGGTGCAGGGTCTGCGAGGTAAAGGGTTTATGCGTCTGCTGTTCGCGCCGTTCATGCTGGTACGTGCATTCTGGGAGTCCTTGAAGGTGTTGCAAAGAGTCCGGCCAGACAGCGTCCTGGGCATGGGGGGGTTTGTGGCAGGACCAGCAGGTTTGGCGGCAAAGACAATGGGGCTGCCGCTTCTGATTCATGAGCAGAACGCTGTCGTGGGTTTGACCAACAAACTGCTGTTTCCGTTTTCAATTCGAGCCATGGAGGCGTTTCCCTCGACTTTTCCTGCCGCTTCAAAAGTGAGCTATACCGGCAATCCAGTGCGCAGAGAAATCCGCGAATTGCGCGATGCGGCGCCCTTGGCGTTCGCCACTGACCATTCACTGAAGCTGCTGGTGTTAGGTGGGAGTCTTGGTGCTGAGGCGCTGAACAGTATTCTGCCGGAATTGATTGCGTCTGCGCCTGCAGGAAGCATACAAACTCTCCACCAAACTGGACGCCGGCAATTTGCCCGGACTCTGCAGCGCTATGAAGAACTGGGGCACGATACGGAGGAGGCGCACCGGGTGGTGGCATTTATCGATCGGATGGACGAGGCCTATCAATGGGCCGACATTGTCCTGTGCCGTTCCGGAGCCAGCACGGTCTGTGAACTTGCGGTTGCTGCCAAGCCGGCTATTTTCGTGCCTTACCCTTTTCATAAAGACCGTCAGCAACTTCGGAATGCCAACTGGTTGCGCGCCGCCGGTGCGGCCGAGGTGATTGAACAGCATGAGCTTGATGTCGACCGGCTGATAAAAGTGCTTGCCGCGCTTATGAGCGATCTGGACCGATTAAAGGAGATGGGGCTGAGCGCGGGCAAAGTGGCGATATGCGACGCTCACACCCGTATTGCCGGCCTCTGTCTGGAGGCAGCTCATGGTTAGGCCTTACCTGAGCGATATCCCTGAGATGAGGCGTATCCACACTATTCATTTTGTCGGAATTGGCGGAGCCGGCATGTGCGGAATTGCCGAGGTGCTCCTCAATCAGGGCTATCGCATTACGGGATCAGATCTTAAACGCTCTGCCGCTACAGATCGCCTGAAAAATATGGGCGCTCGGATTTATCTCAGGCATGAGGCTGCTAACGTAGCAAAGGCGGATGTAGTGGTGTATTCGAGCGCGATCAACAAGCGTAATCCGGAAATCAGGGCAGCAATCACGCAACATAAGCCGCTGATACCGCGGGCCGAGATGCTGGCTGAGCTTATGCGTTATCGTCATGCGATTGCGATAGCAGGAACGCATGGTAAGACCACAACGACCAGTATTGTTGCCTCGGTATTAGCTGCCGGAGGTCTGGATCCTACTTATGTCATTGGCGGGCTGCTCAACAGCTCAGGGAGTAACGCCGGCTTGGGTGAAAGCAGGTATCTGGTGGCAGAGGCGGATGAAAGTGATGCCTCATTCATGCACTTGCAACCCATGGTGGCTGCGGTCACGAATATCGAAGCTGACCACATGGTCACCTACGGTGGTGACTTTGAGAACCTCAAAAACTATTTCGTAGAGTTTCTGCATAATTTGCCTTTTTACGGGCTCGCCGTCCTTTGTATTGATGACCCCGGTGTAAAAAGCATTATTGCTCAGCTGTCTCGTCCAGTTCTCACCTATGGCTTCTCGAAAGAAGCCGATTATCGTATTACGGAATTTCAGCAGAAAGCCGGCCAGATAGAGTTTCAGGTGACACGCCCTGAACGCAAGCGGCCTCTCAAAATCAGACTTGCCATGCCGGGTCGCCATAATGCGCTCAACGCAACAGCAGCCGTGGCCATTGCTGCCGATGAAGGTGTCAGCGATAAGGCCATTATTAAGGGAATCAGGGATTTTGCGGGTGTTGGACGGCGATTTGATGTGCAGGGCGATTTCCCGATACCGGGAGGAGAGGTCACCCTCATAGATGACTACGGCCACCATCCTTCTGAAGTCGCGGCGACTGTTGAAGCGCTCAGGTCTGGCTGGCCGGATCGCCGGTTGGTGATGGTGTTTCAGCCCCATCGCTACAGCCGGACGGCAGATCTGTATGAAGACTTCGTCGAAGTGTTGTCAGCTGTGGATGTGCTGCTACTGCTGGATGTCTATTCGGCTGGTGAAAGCAAAATTCCCGGCGCTGACTCCCGCAGCCTGACCAGAAGTATCCGTCTGCGCGGCAAGGTAGAGCCGCTTTACGTCAAAAAGGAAAAAGATGTGCGTCATATTCTCAGTGAAATACTGCTTCCCGGGGATATGGTTTTGACCCAGGGAGCCGGGAGTGTGGGCGGATTATCGAGGCTTCTGGCATCCAAGGGTTTTATGGACCGGTAATTTGTTGATTTTCATAGAAGAAACTGGCCTTTTGGGTTAAGAAAAATGCCAATGAGAACGATAAATAGAGAACAGGTGCTGGCGAAAGCCGGGCATGTCGTCTTGTTGATGGGCGGGACCTCTTCAGAGCGAGAAATTTCCCTGTTGAGCGGCCAGGCGGTTGCTAGCAGTCTGGTCAGCCTGGGGGTGCACACAACGGTGATTGATGTTGGTGAAAACATCGTCGACGAGCTCAGGTCGGCAGCGCCGGATCTGGTCGTCAACATGCTGCATGGTCAGGGTGGAGAAGACGGGGTCATTCAGGGGTGTTTGGACCTGCTGCAGATTCCTTACACCGGGTCCGGTGTTCTGGCTTCTGCCTTGGCAATGGACAAGGTTAAGAGTAAGCAGATCTGGTGTCAGATGGGCCTGGCAACTGCCCCGTTCACGGTGCTCAGTGAGGACAGTGACTGGGAAGAGGTCATAGAAGGTTTTGAGCGGGCTGTTGTTAAGCCCATCTATGGTGGTTCAAGTTTGGGCATCGCTATTGCTGATTCTCCGGGATCATTGGAAAGGGCCTATAGAGAGGCCTGCGAATTTCGGCAAGGCGTGATGGCTGAGAAGTATATCGGAGGCCCTGAGTATTCGACCGGAGTCCTGGACGACGAGTTGATGCCAACGATTCTACTTGAGACCGACCGGGAGTTTTTTGATTTTACTGCCAAATACGTTGACGAGGGCACACGAATTGTCTGTCCCGCTCCGCTCAGCAGCGAGCGCATGGAGGCAGCTGAAGCCCTGGTTAAAAGCGCTTACAGTGCGCTGGGCTGCAGCGGGCTTGCCCGAGTGGATTTTATGGAAGACGCGGCCGGTGATTTTTTCCTGCTGGAGGTGAATACAGTGCCGGGTATGACCTCTCACAGTTTCGTCCCAAAATCGGCTGCCCGGGTTGGTATTGATTTTGATGAATTGGTCCTGCGCATACTTGACCGGAAACTGAACGGGTAAGCTCTTGCCATGTTGAAAGCCACTAAAAGGTCGTCAGCACAGACTTCGATTAAGATGTCACCTGGTCGCGTCCATCGGGGTGGTCAGCCGCTTAATACCAAAACTGCTGCGAGAAAACGCTATGTGCTCGCCGGTCTCGTAACCACAATGATAATGCTCGTCATCCAGCAGAATGGAGAAAATCTGGCGCATGCGGTCAGTCGCCCCGTGTACAAGGTGCGAGTTGAAAGTGCACAACAGTTTGTGACCGAAGCAGAGCTCACAAACTTGATTTCGCGTTATTTAGGCACCAGTTTTTTCGCCTTTGACGTCTTGGGAGCAAAACAGAGCCTTGAACAACATCCTTGGGTCCGGCGAGCCTCCGCAAAGAAAGTGTGGCCCGACACGCTGGTCTTGGAGATTCAGGAAGAGATTGCGATTGCCCGATGGGGTGACGGGCAATTACTCAATCAGTTCGGTGAAATCTTTGAGCCTCCCGGGCGCCGGCGCGCCGCTGAACTGCCATTACTGGTTGGTTCGGAGGGTGAACAGTACCGGGTTATGGAACAGTACCGTGCCGTGAGTCAGCAACTTTTCCCGGTGGGGTTGAGAGTAACCTCTCTGAGTCTGAGTCCCCGCGGGAACTGGAGCCTGATTCTTAACGATTCGATACAGGTCACGCTGGGGCGAGAGAAAATTATCGAGCGTCTGACGAGATTTGCTGAGCTTTATCAAAGTCCTGAATTGATGGCCTCTGAGAAGCTTGAGTCAGTAGACCTGAGGTATGACAACGGGATCGCGGTCAGACTGGCCGCGGAAGACACGGTGGAGTTGGCTGTCAGATGAAGCAAGCTGGTGTTTCAGTCTCAGGTCTTTTCAATGTAGCCAGCAGCCGTGCGGACGGTTTAACTCATGAATGAAGCGGTCGGTGAGAACATGATTGTAGGCCTCGATATAGGCACCTCCAAGGTGGTGGCGATCGTGGGCGATATCAATCCCGATGGCAGTCTGGACATTGTCGGAATAGGAAGTCATAAATCCCGTGGTCTCAAGAAAGGCACTGTAGTTAACATTGAGTCGACGGTTGAGTCTATTCAACGCGCGATTGAAGAGGCTGAACTCATGGCCGGCTGTCAGATTCATTCGGTGTATGCCGGAATTGCCGGCAGCCACATCCGCAGTATGAATTCTCACGGCATTGTCGCAATCCGGGACGGAGAGGTGATGAAAGCCGATATTGAACGGGTGATTGATGCAGCTCAGGCAGTCGCTATCCCCGCCGATCAGAAAGTGCTTCATATACTCCCCCAAGAATACATCATTGATTCTCAGGAAGGTGTGAAAGAGCCATTGGGGATGTCAGGGGTTCGCCTGGAAGCAAAGGTGCATCTTGTTACCTGCGCGATAAATGCGGTGCAAAATATAGACAAATGCATCCGCCGCTGCGGTCTTGAAACAGATGAAATCATCCTTGAACAGCTCGCCTCCAGCTATGCCGTATTGACCGAAGATGAAAAAGAGCTCGGTGTCTGTCTCGTTGACATTGGCGGAGGAACGTCGGATATCGCCATTTTCACCGAGGGTGCGATTCGGCACACCGGCGTGATACCAATCGCTGGAGATCAGGTTACTAATGATATTGCCATGGCGCTGCGGACTCCGACTGAGAATGCCGATGAGATAAAAATTAAGTACGCCTGCGCGCTGACTCAGCTGGCCAATCCGGATGACACGATAAAAGTACCCAGTGTGGGTGACCGCCCCCCCAGAGAGTTATCCAGGCAATCCTTGGCTGAAGTTGTCGAGCCTCGCTATGACGAGCTCTTCACTTTGGTTCAGGCAGAACTCCAGCGCAGCGGTTTTGAAAATATGCTGGCTGCCGGTGTGGTCTTGACCGGCGGGACCAGCAAGATGGAAGGGGTAGTCGAACTGGCGGAGGAAATTTTTCACGCGCCGGTCCGTATCGGTGCGCCACACAATGTTAATGGATTGGCCGATATCGTTCGAAACCCGATCTACTCTACAGGTGTCGGCCTTCTGCTGTACGGGCTAAAGCAACATCAGGAGCGGGAAGGCTTGGAGTCCAAGCGTGCTCCGCAGGTTCATCTGGTTGACAGAGTGAAAAGCTGGTTTCAAGGGAACTTCTGAAGACTGTCTTATTGCAGGATAGTGAGAATAATTCGAGAAAACGAGGGGATTTTATGTTCGAGCTAATAGACAACATTCCGCAAAGCGCGGTGATTAAAGTGCTGGGAGTCGGCGGTGGCGGGGGCAATGCCGTCCATCACATGATTACCAATCAGGTTGATGGTGTTGATTTTATCTGTGCCAACACGGACTCACAGGCCCTAAACAACCTGAAAGCCAAGACCATCTTGCAGATGGGCACCAGTATCACCAAAGGGTTGGGAGCAGGAGCTAACCCGGAGATCGGGCGTCAGGCTGCTCTGGAAGATCGAGACCAGATCGCAGACATTCTGAGCGGTGCGGATATGGTGTTCATTACTGCCGGCATGGGCGGCGGTACCGGTACCGGTGCTGCGCCAATTGTTGCTGAAGTGGCCCGAGAACTTGGCATTCTCACCGTTGCTGTAGTCACAAGACCGTTCCCTTTCGAGGGGAAAAAGCGGTCGGCGATTGCTGAGCAGGGTATTGAGCAACTTTCAGCCAATGTGGACTCTCTGATCACTATCCCCAATGAGAAGCTGCTGGATGTTCTGGGCAAGGAAGCTTCACTGCTGGATGCATTCAAGGCGGCAAATGATGTCTTGCTGGGTGCCGTAAAAGGCATCGCTGACCTGATTATGCATCCCGGCATGATCAATGTTGATTTTGCCGATGTAAAAACAGTCATGTCAGAAATGGGCATGGCCATGATGGGAACCGGATTTGCAACAGGTGAGGACAGAGCGCGTGAGGCGGCGGAGTCAGCTATTCGCTCGCCGCTTCTGGAAGATGTCAATCTTCAGGGGGCCCGCGGGATACTGGTGAACATTACGGCAGGAGAGAACCTGTCCCTGGGCGAATTTTCAGAAGTCGGCGATACCATCGAAGAGTTCGCTTCAGATGATGCCACAGTGGTTGTTGGCACAGTAATTGACCCGGAATTGGGTGATGAGATGCGAGTGACCGTGGTAGCAACCGGACTGGGCGGCGGACAAGCCAAACCCAAGAAAGTTGTCGACAACACGCAGCGAGAGCAAACGGATTACAGCCAGCTGGACAGGCCTGCTGTACTGCGGAATCGCCCGGTTGACCGTGGTGCGGTTGTGGCACAGGCGGTTGGTGCAGAAGCGGATATCGACTATCTAGATATCCCTGCGTTTCTGAGAAGGCAGGCGGACTAGCCCTACGGCGACAGATCGGTTGCCCCGGCATCGGGATTAAGGAAGAAGCGCTCCCCTCAGCTGCTTATTGATCCCGGTGCCAGCACCGGCTCTGCTCCAGAGATTGTTGGTCGAACCTTTGGGGTGAGCCGCTTCTCTGGTATGATCCCGATCTTTCTGGCGGGCCCGCAATACAGACTTATCGGGTCTTACCGGCTGGGGCTGATCCGTTGCCTCAGCGGTCAGCGTAAGACCCGTAATACCGGCCACTTCAGTTTCTGTAGCCCCTGACGAAAAAGTGATATGACATTCGGATCCCGCGAGGGAACTTAATCAGATTGGTGAGGTCTCACCATCAACGACCGTCACCGACGTAGCCATCAGGCGACTCTATGCTGAGACAGAGAACATTAAAAAACGTGATCCGGGCCACTGGCGTCGGCCTCCATACGGGGGAGAAAGTGTATCTGACGCTGCGTCCGGCGCCGGTGAATACCGGTATTGTTTTCAGTCGTGTTGACCTTGATCCGGTTGTACAGATTCCGGCCACAGCAACAAATGTTGGTGACACTACCCTGTCGACCTGTCTTGTTCAGGGGGACGTCAGAATCTCAACCATTGAGCACCTGATGTCAGCCATGTCTGGTCTGGGTATTGATAACGCGTTTGTCGACGTCAGCGCGCCGGAAGTGCCTATTATGGATGGCAGCGCTGGACCTTTCGTCTTTCTGATACAGTCAGCCGGCATTGAGGAGCAAAGCGAACTCAAGCAGTTTATCAAGATTAAGAAGCCAATCCGCCTGGAGCAGGGTGATAAATCGGTAAGCCTCGAGCCATTTGATGGCTTCAAGGTGAGCTACACGCTGCTTTACGATCATCCCGTGTACAAGAAATACACAAAAAGCGCCACGATCGACTTTTCAAGTACCTCCTTTGTGAAAGAGGTGAGTCGGGCCAGAACCTTTGGCTTCATGCATGAATTTGAAGAACTCAGAAATCGGAACCTTGCTCTGGGTGCGAGTATGGATAATGCGATCGCCGTCGGCGATTACAAAGTCCTGAACGAAGACGGTCTGCGGTATGAGGATGAATTCGTTAAGCACAAGATTCTGGATTCGATCGGCGATTTGTACCTGTTGGGTAACAGCCTGATTGGCGAATTTAAAGGGTACAAATCTGGACATGCCCTCAATAATGCATTATTAAGAATGCTGGAAGTAAACGAGGATGCCTGGGAAATCGTCAGCTTCGACGAGGAATCGAACGTGCCGATATCCTACGTGAAGCCTGTGCTCGCCGCGTAATCTCTTTTCCCTCCAACTTACTGAAATAGCGAGATATTCTCCGAACGATCCCCGATCGACGGAGGAGCTGGGTGCTCCTTGGCGGTCGGCTATTGAATTTTTGCCCATCTAACCCCATGACTTGCTTCGATTAGCCAGAAATTAAGCCACGCGATGAAGCTGATACTAGTCAATCAACGACACGGTCACACCAGAACCATCATTCTCAAGGGATGGATGAAGGGGTTGCTGTCGGTATGCCTGCTGGGCGCCCCCGTCGCGCTCGGTTATTTTGGCTATCAGCTGGCCATTTCTGGCAATGCCTCTTTACTGACCGAGGACGCTGCCCGCAACTGGCAGCAACAGCTCAGTTTGCAGGAAATCGAGCTGGAAGAACTGAAGCAGGAGTCCCAGCGTGAACTCGAAGCGCTCAGCCTCAGACTGGCGATGATGCAGGCTCGATTGGTGAGGCTAGATGCGATGGGAGAGCGCATTACCCGTATGTCAGATTTTGACAACGGAGAGTTCGATTTTAGCCAACCCGTTGTTGCAGTCGGCGGACCTGCTCGCGGCGGCAGTGAGTTCAGTGAGTCGGGGTTCCTCAACGCCCTCGACAGGCTGGAAAGACAACTGCAAGATCGGCAGAGTCAGCTCCAGATTCTGGAAGATCTGCTCGATGACCGAAAAATTCAGTCAGAGATATTTATCGCAGGCCGCCCGATTGAGCAAGGCTGGATAGCCTCCCGTTTCGGTCAGCGACCGGATCCTTTCACCGGTCGGATGTCCTTCCATGCGGGTCTGGATTTCACCACGGGTCGCGCAGGTGCAGAGATCAGCACTGTTGCTTCGGGCGTTGTGACCTGGTCCGGACCCCGCTCCGGCTACGGATTGATGGTCGAGGTTAACCACGGCAGCGGCTATACGACCCGCTATGCTCACGCGGAAAAGCTCTTGGTTGATGTCGGTGATATCGTTGATAAAGGTCAGAACATTGCCCTGGTCGGCTCGACAGGTCGCTCGACCGGCCCGCACGTACACTTCGAAGTCTATAAGAACGGCCGTGTCGTCGACCCCGCCGCCTACATTCATCGTACGATCAGATAAATTCCTTGTGAGGCCCTCTTGCTTGCGCTGTGGGTACATTGCCACAGGGTGAGATGTTGTGCTTGAAGCACTCAAATCTATCTACTGATACCGGTTTTCAGCTTATGAATATCCTCAACAAAATCTTTGGCAGCAGCAATTCTCGCAAGCTGAAGAAAATGCACAAAATCGTTACCGCAATCAATGCGTTCGAGCAGGAGCTGGAACAGCTATCTGACGAACAGTTGTCCGGCAAGACGGGTGAATTCGCCCAAAAGCTGGAGGGCGGGGCTGCTCTCGGCAGCATCCTGCCCGAAGCATTTGCGGTGGTCAGAGAAGCCAGTAAGCGGACCTTAGGTTTGCGCCACTTTGATGTGCAGATGATTGGCGGCATGGTTCTGAACGAAGGTGATATTGCTGAAATGCGTACCGGGGAAGGCAAAACTCTGGTTGCGACGCTGCCCGCGTATCTCAATGCAATTTCCGGAAAAGGAGTGCACATCGTCACCGTCAACGAGTATCTGGCGGAGCGGGACGCGAACTGGATGCGCCCGATTTATGAATTCTTGGGGCTCACGGTGGGAGTCGTGAAGTCGGGCCAGTCCCCGGAAGAAAAGCGTCAGGCCTACGGGGCTTCCATCACCTACGGCACCAACAATGAATTCGGGTTTGATTACCTTCGGGACAATATGGCTTTTCGTCTCGAAGATAAAATGCAGAAGCAGCTCAATTTTGCGATTGTTGACGAGGTTGACTCAATCCTCATTGATGAGGCGAGGACGCCGTTGATTATTTCCGGAGCAGCCGAAGACAGCTCTCAACTGTACCTTGCAGTGAATAAACTCATTCCCAAACTTGAAAAGGGCGAAAAGCAGGAAGTCTCCAAAATGGAGATGATGGACAAGAATTTTGTTCCGGAGGAGTCCGGGCACTTTACTGTCGATGAGAAGAGCCGCCAGGTGGAGCTCACAGAAGCGGGCCACGAATTCATTGAAGATCTGCTTATCAAACAAAAGCTTCTGGCAGAGGGTGAGTCTTTGTACGCGGCGACAAACCTTTCTCTGCTGCACCATGTTCATGCGGCTTTAAAGGCCCACCACCTGTTCAATCGGGATATCGAATACATAATTCAGAATAAAAAAATAGTCCTCATTGATGAGCACACCGGCAGAACGATGGAGGGGCGCAGGCTTTCAGAAGGGCTGCATCAGGCCCTTGAGGCCAAGGAAAAGCTCGAAATTCAGAGTGAGAGCCAGACCCTGGCTTCCACAACATTTCAGAATTACTTTCGGCTCTACGGCAAGCTGTCCGGCATGACCGGCACCGCGGACACGGAGGCTTTCGAATTCAGTCAGATCTACGGCCTGGATGTTGTGGTCATTCCTACCAATGTGCCGATGGTGCGTGAGGATGCAAATGACCTGATCTTCCTGTCAATGGAAGAAAAATTTGAAGCGATTCTTAACGATATCATCGAAATTCGTGATAAGGGCGCTCCGGTGCTCGTGGGCACGGCCTCTATTGACACTTCAGAGATACTTTCCAACTACCTGAGCAAAAAGAAAATCAGCCATGAAGTGCTGAATGCCAAATTCCATGCCAAGGAGGCAGAAATTATTGCTCAGGCAGGCAGGCCCGGCGCAGTGACTATCGCCACCAATATGGCAGGACGGGGAACTGATATTGTCCTGGGGGGCAAATGGGAGGCTGAAGTTGAAGCCCTGGGCAATCCGAGCCAGGAAAAAATTGATGAAATCAAGTCGCAGTGGCAGCAGCGCCATGACCAGGTCCTGGCTGCAGGGGGGCTTCATATCATCGGAACAGAACGCCATGAATCACGGCGGATAGACAATCAACTGCGCGGCCGTGCGGGTCGGCAGGGCGATCCCGGTTACTCCAGATTTTATCTCTCTATGGAAGATAACCTGCTTCGGATCTTTGCCAGTGAAGGAGTAAAGAACTTCATGCGGAAACTGGGTATGGAGCACGGCGAGGCTATCGAGCATGGCATGGTGACCCGCTCTATTGAGAAGGCCCAGCGTAAGGTGGAAGGGAGAAATTTTGACATCCGAAAACAGTTACTTGAATACGACAACGTTGCCAACGATCAGCGCACTATTATCTACCGCCAGAGAAACGAGCTCATGGCCAGCAACGACATATCAGATCTGCTTAAGGATATGAGGGAAGAAGTCGTCTCCGGACTGGTCGATGAATATATTCCGCCTCAGAGCGTGCCAGAGCAGTGGGACATTCCGGCCCTGGAAACTGCGGTTAAGACTGAATTCAACACCAGTCAGCCAATCCAGCAATGGCTGGATGAGGACGATCAGCTGTATGAAGACCAGTTGAAGCGTAAGCTGATCGACATTCTGGAACAAGAGTACGAACTCAAATCCACAGCGGTCGGCGAGAATATGCGGCTATTCGAAAAACAGATCAGTCTGCAGATTCTCGATGGCCTCTGGAAAGAGCATCTGGCCACGATGGATCATCTCAGGCAGGGTATTTTTCTGCGAAGTTATGGCGGAAAAAATCCGCGGCAGGAATATAAGAGAGAAGCCTTTGCCTTGTTCACTGAGTTGCTGGATAACCTGCAGCGTGAAGCCGTAAAAGTCCTGAGTCATGTCCAGATAAGGCAGGAGGACGCGGCGGATGCGATTGAGCGTAAGCGCAGGGAAGAGGCAGCGAAAGAAAGAGTGAACTATCAGCATCAGGAAGTCTCAGCGCTGTCTGGCTCTGCCGCTGCGGAACAGAACCAGCCGACTGATGATGCCCAGCAAACAGACAGACAATCTCCCTTTGTGCGTGATGTGCCAAAAGTTGGCAGGAATGACCCTTGTCCATGCGGGTCCGGTAAGAAATATAAGCTTTGTCATGGAAAGATTTCCTAGTGCGTCAGGGTATCCGAAGCCAACGGAAGTGCTTTACCGGCCTATCCGGCAGATAATTTTTGCGCACTTCCGGCTTTCGTAGAAGCGACACACTACAGCGACGCCTATGACAAAAACACAATTGAACGCCGGGGATAAGACACACATATCAGGGGTAAAGCTGTCTGCGCTTGCCAGCGGCATTCGCTATGAGGACCGCCTCGATCTTGTGTTGATTGAAATTCCGGAACAGGCCACCCTCGCCGGCGTATTTACCCGAAATGCGTTCTGTGCCGCTCCGGTTAAGATCGCGCGCGAGCACCTTGCCGCTGCCAATACCCGCTATTTTCTTATCAATACGGGGAATGCCAATGCCGGCACCGGTGCGGAGGGTGAAAAAGTGGCTCTGCAGTGTTGTCAATGGCTAGCAGATGCGGCCGGAGTCCAGGCCGAACAGGTCCTACCATTTTCCACAGGCGTAATCGGTGAGGCTCTGCCTGCTGATAAGATTTACGCTGCGATTCCTGAGCTTTATGCGGCTCTTGCTCCAGACAGCTGGCTCCCTGCCGCCACCGGCATCATGACGACGGACACCCACCCCAAATTCAGGACGCGGTTACTCCAACTTGCCGGACAAGACTGTCGGATCAGCGGTATCGCCAAAGGAGCCGGCATGATAAAGCCGAATATGGCTACTATGCTTGCGTTTGTCTTCAGCGATATTCGCGTTAAGCCGGCAACGCTGCAAGGACAACTCGAAGATGTGGTATCTCAAAGTTTCAATCGAATTACTGTCGACGGCGACACCTCGACCAATGATGCCTGCATGCTTGTTGCCAGTGGCAGAGGCGTCGTCTTTGATGAACTGCAGGCAGCCGATCAGGAATCGTACCTGGCAGCAGTTCGTGACATTTTTCAGGAACTTGCTACTGACCTGATCAGGGATGCCGAAGGTGGAACGAAGTTTATTACTGTTAAGGTGACCGGGGGTGGAAATGAGCAGGAATGTCTCGCCGTCGCCTATGCGCTGGCTGAATCTCCGCTGGTTAAAACCGCCTTGTTTGCTTCTGACCCCAACTGGGGAAGAATATTGGCCGCTGTTGGCCGTGCGGAGGTCGAGCATCTTGATCTTTCAGGTGTCAGCATTCGCTTGGGAAAGCTCAGTCTGATCGAAAACGGTGAATTGTCGGCAAGCTATTCAGAGAGTCTGGGAAAACAGCAGGTCGACCAGACCGACATTGAAATTTCGGTCGAGCTTGGCAGGGGAAGCTATACTGAGACCGTATGGACTTCAGACCTCTCGCACGATTACGTCCGGATCAATGCGGAGTATCGAACCTAGCTTTTAAGCGTCTCTCTCAGGTGTCTCTCTCAGGTGTTTCTCCATGCTGCACGTTGCAGTCGCAATCATCAAAAACTCCAATCAGGAAGTGCTTGTCGCGCTGCGCTCGCCGGACAGTCATCAGGGAAATCTCTGGGAATTTCCGGGCGGTAAGCTTGAGTTGGCTGAGACAGTATTCGCTGCTTTGCAGCGCGAGATTCGTGAAGAGGTCGGGCTGCGGATTCGTGCCGCGTATCCCTTCATCAAGATTCAGCATGATTATGGTGACAAACAGGTTCTGCTGGATGTGTGGCAAGTCACCGAGTTTGACGGTGTAGCCGCTGGCCGAGAAGGGCAGAAAATTCAGTGGCTGGCGCCAAAGGACATGGAGTCCCGTCAGTTTCCTGAAGCGAACCATCGGATCATTAATCTGCTCCAGCTACCGACGCAAATGGCGATTACACCGCAATTCGAAAACTTCCCGCAGCTGTCCGCATATCTCGGCACTTTTGCACACTCCGGCGCGCATGCACTTCAGATTCGACAAAAGCATTTGACCGCCGATCAACTTCTGGACTGGACCCGCAGGAGTCTCGACAGGCTGCGTGACTGTGGGCCACGGTTGATTGTGAACGGTTCATTTTCCCTTGAGAAAGATTTGCCTCATGAGGTCGGTCTTCATCTCACCTCCACTGAATTGGGAAGGCTGCAGACGAGCGTGGGCGAGCGTTCACGCCTCGTGGGCTGCTCGTGTCATTCCGGGGAAGAACTCACCAAAGCTGAAGCGCTTGGTTTTGATTATGCGCTGCTGTCGCCCGTGGCTTCGACGGTCAAATATCCGAATAAATCGCCGCTGGGCTGGAGCGGATTTGAGGAGCTGGCCGCTTCTGTCTCTCTGCCGGTATATGCGCTTGGGGGTATGAAACGCAGTGATGTTCGTATAGCTCTGAAGCGGGGGGCAGCAGGCGTTGCGGGGATTGGTGCATTCGACAAGCTAGCAGGGTAATTTGGGTTGGCGACGCTTGTGCCGATTGCGCTGAGCATCGCTATCAGCGCAATGGACCTTTCAGGCAGAGCGCACGTTTCAATTACTGTTGGCTACTGGACGTTATCCGAGCTCTCGCCATCTTCGGGATAGATCGGTTCGCCGGCAATGGTGTGTTTCTCTGTGGCCCATTCGCCCAGATCAATCAGCTTGCAACGTTCACTGCAAAACGGTCGGTATTTATTATAGCTCGTCCATACTACCGCGGCTTGGCAGGTTGGACAGTCTACTTGGCGCGTCTTACTTGATTTCACTGGTTCTTCTTGGCTCTCGCCATCGCAAGATACCCTCGATGTAGTTTCTCAACCCTTTGCCTGAGGAATTTTAGAGGCTGGTCATTGCCGATGATGTCATCTGCGCGTTCGAGTCTCTGACTTCGATCTATTTGCGATGCAATTATTGCGCGGACCGTGCGCTCTTCTCCACCATCTCGGGCAAGTGTGCGCGCGATTTGGATATCCACCGAGACGTCGACGACTAAGATACGGTCAACCAGTTCCGCCTGCCCGGTTTCCAGAAGAAGCGGGGAAACAAGGAGACAATAAGCGGTTCGGCTGCTGGAGATTTTCTTTGTCAGCCACATTCTGATTAGCGGATGTAACAGCTCTTCGAGCCAGTGCTTCTCCTGTTCGTGATGGAAAATTACCTGTCGCAGCGCTCCACGGTCTAGACCACCATCTGCCATAAGTATCTCGGAGCCAAAATGCTTGGCTATTTCTGCCAGCGCAGGGGTGCCTGGCGCCACGACTTCTCGAGCAGCGATATCGGCGTCAACCAACTCTACCCCTAGGGCGGTAAACATCTCAGCAACCGTACTCTTGCCGCTACCGATGCCACCGGTAAGTCCGACTACGAACATCGTCCGCCTCTGCAAGGTTGAATTATACTGAAATGTAGACGCGTCATAGTAAAAACCGAGTAAAAGAAAAGGTATAAATCTGGTGTCCCCAGATCATCATTATAAGGCCGGCGCCGGCTAGAAACGGGCCAAATGGCATGGGCGCCGATTTTTCTCTGCTCTTGAGGAACGTGCTGCCAATACCAAAAGTTATCCCAGCCAGTGACGAAAGTAAGACTATGGGGAGCAAGGCTTGCCACCCCATCCATGCACCCAGTGCGGCAAGCAATTTAAAGTCGCCATAACCCATTCCGTCCTTGCCGGTTGCCACTTTGAAAACCCAGTAGAACGACCAGAGTGACAGGTAACCAATAGCTGCTCCGAGAACTGATTCCTGCGTTGTGACACCGGTTCCGAAGTCCTGAGTGTTGACTGCCAAGCCAAGCCAGAGCAGCGGGAGCGTGATATTGTCTGGCAGCAGTTGATGACCAAAATCAATCATAGTGAGTACGATCAGCGCCCAGACAAACAGCAGAAGCGCCAGCGTAAGCCATGTGGTGCCAAAATTCACCACAACAAGTGCTGACAAAAGCCCAGTAGCCAGCTCAACGGCCGGATACCGAACTGAGATTCTTACCTTGCAATTGGCACATTTGCCACCAAGCAGCGCAAAGCTGACCAGTGGAATGTTTTCCCAGGCTCGGATTTTGTGCTTGCATTCAGGGCAATGAGAGCCGGGTTCTGCCAATGACAGGTTTTCCCAGGAAGGTGGAACCTTTTCGTCTGCTGACTGCAGATCCTGTATCTCAAGAAATTCGAAGCATTGCTGTCTCCAGTTTCTCTGGAGCATGAGTGGCAAGCGGTAGATTACGACGTTGAGAAAGCTTCCTACCAAGAGCCCAAGCACAAAGCTAACCGTGATGAGATTTGCTGAGTTCTGCTGTAACAGTTGGAATGGGCCCATTTAGCGTCGAACCTAGCTACATAACTGATTTAAAAACATGTTTAGCTGATGGATTGTGATGTCTGGTTTCACGCTGTGTGGATTGAGCACTAAAGTTCTCCATTGGCTATCGATCAACTGTCCCTTTACTATAATTATGACTGAACCGCCTAACACCAGCATAAAGCGACTCATTCAGCTACTCAGTAATTGAAAATCACGCAAAGTTTTGCGCTGGAATCAGCCCTATTAACACAGGTGTTTGCCTACGCAGGAACCTCCTCTTGACCATTGTATAGGGGGTTCAGCGTCATCTAAAGTCAACGTGTAGGTCATCCCATGCAGAATGGTGGAATCATGCTGCCATGTCATTGTGATTACTCCGTCAGCAACCACTACACCGTGGACGGTTTCACCGACCGTAACATTAGCAGGTATGCCTAGCGATCCCCCATCGAGATCACTTAGGGCCGACGGATTTCGAGTCCGGATTACACGCTCTACAGCTTCTTTGTAAGGAATCGCCGCAATGACAAGCTCCGAGAACTCCGCGCGGATGGAGTGGTTCTGAAACGCTGCGAGGACTATTGTTATTATTAGGGTGAAGATGGCTAAGAAAGTCATCAACTTCAGCAATGTAAAGCCAAGCGGTTTTTTCATATATTTTGACCCGATTGGGGCTATTCTGTATTAGCCCTTATTGTACACGCCGTCACTCGATGCATGGCGCCCGAGGTTTAGTAGCTCTTTCAAGGCGTCGGTGGAGATGCTTCGCTTACTTTCTCGCGTAAGTAATTTAGCCGGCGTGAGATGTTAGTTCTAATGATACCTAGAAAAAAACCTTTTTAAAAAGCCAAGTCGGCGTTTGTATCTTGTATCGTTTTGTCTGGGCACGAATATTTTCACCGATCCAAACAAGTTGGTTTTCATGGTTTGATAATGTGTCTAGATTGTCTTGAGCAATGAAAACATGCATTTGATTGTTGAACCACTAAGCAGACACTCATCATCATAAAGGTTTGCGGAGTTCCGGACTGCTAGTCTTTTCCATGGAATAGCCAAACAGAAGCAGTGTTATTCAGGCAGTGTTCATGAAGACTAGAATAACTTAAAACAGTTAATTATCTGAATTGATTATCAAAAATGTACAGGTCTCATTGTGACTAAATGTCTCTTAGCTTGAACTGTTATCGCTGCTGGTTTATCGTTGTATTTGCGTGAAACATCGTTTTTTAGGTCTATATTATTTTAATCAATGCAGTTATCGGGGCTGATTACTCTCGGTATTGGAGGAAGGTAATGAAAAAATCGGTACACTTTACGACTGTCCTGATGACGCTGATTGGTCTAGTCATTGCACAGCCCGGCCTGAGTCAGGATAAGACAGTCAATGACGGTGTTTTCACTGCGGCACAGGTCGCTTCGGGCCAGACGGTGTATGACGCACAGTGTAAAACCTGTCACAACATGCGTTTTTACCGCGATACCTTGCGCTCCTGGAGTAATCAGCCGCTGCTGTATCTGTGGGAAAACATCATGGGAACGATGCCGGCAGACAATCCGGGGTCGCTGATGTTTGAGGAGTATACGGACGTGATTGCCTATATTCTGTCGGAGAACGGATTCCCCGCGGGTGACGCGACCCTTGACCCCGATAACGGAATGGATGCCATCAAGATACTTGCGCCGTGAGGACTGCATAGCCGCTGCCGGCGTCAGTCTTCAGCTCTTCTCATGAAAAAAAGGCCGGTCACTACCGGCCTTTTTTGTGCCTGAAGATCTTGAGCCCGCTGATCTTGTGATTGCTGGGAGACCGGTATCGGTTTATTGTGTTACAAGGCTGGGATCGAGAGCGTCTACGGGGCAGGCCTCAAGAACCCGCCGGATTTCATTGCGGTCGCTGGATTCCAGCTGAATATCATACTTCTCGGCAATCACTTCCCACAGCTGGGCATATTCGCATTGGAAGTCGTCCCGGGGCATGTAGCGGCTCGGGCCTCTGTCTCGCTTGCGGCGAATTTCTTGCTTGTCGACCAGCATGAGATTCAGTGGGTCGTTGGAAAACTGAATTTTTTTCTCGGGCATCCATCGGTCGCCGCCATGGGTGTGTGCGTACATGCGAGGTATGACGTGGTCGATATCGATCTGGACGGCCACGGTGAAGGTTTTTCCGGTGTATTCATCCAGCCACTCACCGGTGCGAACGACGCAATTTCTGGGGTTGGTGTATCTGACTTCGGTCTTGCTGGTGAGAATGAGCATCTCCTGGCGCGTTGACTGACAGTCTTGATCGAAGTCTTCCTCGAATGGCCAGTCATCTTCATTGAAGAATCTCTCGCGGTCCCGATAATTTGTCATGACGCCATCTCTTCTTCGGCGCATGGGATCGAAGGTGTCCGGAATTGAACAACCGGTCATGTGGCAATGGTAGGAGGGGCCGAAGTAATGTCCCCCATTGAGGTCAAGGCTGCCCGGATGCGCTTGTGCGTCCGGTTCGATGACGATACAAGCCAAGAACGCCATGACCTGCATAAGCCGAGTCTTTTTCATGGTTACTCCCAAAGCGTTGAAGCAGAAACCAGGGTCGCCCGATGCTGACTGAAGCTTCTGAAAGTGCGTGTTCAGAAATCGACCAGTAGGGAAAGATCTAGTGCCCGACAGTGCTTAGTCAGCGCTCCTACGGATATATAGTCTACGCCAGTTTCTGCGATTCTGACCAGTTGGCCGTCTTCGATTCCGCCTGATGCTTCAAGTTTAGAGCGGTTCTGATTCTGCGCTACCGCTTGCTTCAACTGGTCAATCGAGAAATTATCCAGCATGACAATGTCTGCGTGAGCGGCCAGGGCGACTTCCATTTCGTCGAGATTTTGGACTTCGATCTGCACGGTTTTGCCGGGACTGACTGCTCGTGCCTTCGCGATCGAAGCAGCAATACCCCCGCAACTGACGATATGATTTTCCTTGATCAGATAGGCGTCGAACAGGCCCATCCTGTGGTTCCTGCCACCGCCCACCGTCACCGCGTATTTCTGTGCTGTTCGCAGTCCGGGGAGGGTTTTCCGAGTATCCAGCAGAGTAGCCGCAGTGTGCTGAATGAGCTTTGTGAAATTGGCGGTCTGCGTGGCGGTTGCTGAGAGGGTCTGCAGAAAGTTCAAGGCTGTTCGCTCACCGCTCATTAACGCTCTCGCGGGGCCTCGAAGGTCGCAGAGCTTTTGGCCTGGTTCGATAGGGTCGCCTTCATGCACATGCCAGTCAAGGCAGACAGCATCATTTAGCTGGCGGAAGGCTTCTTGTGCCCACGGTATACCGCAAATGTACCCGTTGTCTTTGCTGATAATACGGCCCTCGGCGTGTTTGTGCTCGGGAATCAAAGCCGCTGTGATGTCGCCGCTCCCGAGGTCTTCAGTCAAAGCGCGACGCACTGTTTCAGTTATGTCTTCGGGAAGTTGATTCGGGGACGATGGGCTATTCATTGTTTCTGATTTCCGAGTGTCTAGCTTCTGAGTTTCGAACGTCTGAACTGTCTCAGGGTCAGGGTATTCCCGCGTTGGGTGAACTCGATCTGTTTCAGTGCGCTCATACCCAAGAGGATTGTCTCGCCCCCCATGCTCGGCGTGATGCTTGCGGATACCTCGCTAAGCTCAATTTGTCCGAGGGTCAACTGATTGATCGTGGTGGAAAAAACAGGCACCACACCGGCGGCAGTGTTCACTCGGGTTTGGGCGCCATAATTCAGGCCAAGATTTTCGGCGAGGCCTGCTGGCACTGCGACATCAGTAGCGCCGGTGTCCAACAGGAAGGTGACGGGTCTGCCGTTAACAGTGCCTGCTGATACGTAATGCCCCTGTCTGTTGCGGAGCAGGACGACTTGCAATGAGCCGTCTTTCAGCGTTTCGCTGCTCGGGTCGGTATTCGGGTTGTTCTGCCTTTCTATCCAGCCGTCAAAAAAGACGGTCAACGCAGCCAGTGCCAGCGCAAAACAGATGGCAAGCATTCCCTGTCCGAGCTTTCTCTCAGGCGGCTGTGTGGGCGGGCTCATCATCAAATTATCTCCCAAGGAAAAATGATTGCAAAGCCAGCGATCGCCCGACGACGCTGGCAATATCATCCGGCCCGCCGTTCTGACGATCCACTGCATTGGCAGTTGACCTCAATGGAAGCGCGTTCAGTGTCGGGTGCGCTGCTAAGTCGATAGCCACTGCGAGATAGGCCGCTGTGCCGATGTTGGGAACCAGTCGTCGCCCAGCGGTTGCCTGGCTGGTCGAAATCAGTGGGGCGGGCCTTGAACACCCGTGTTGACTGTAAGGCAGGTCGGTGGCCGGGACGGGCTGTGATAAACTGACATCGCGATGCGGCTACAAGACTATAGCCTGCAGACTATACCCATAAGACTACACACAGTGCCCAGATGTCTATCGAATCACACAGGCTAATCAGCGCGAGCTTCGTCGAGTCACCGAACCAGAGCGCCAGGCCAGCAGAGGCTCTGATCAGCTTGCTGGTCATTCATAATATCAGCTTGCCACCGGGTGAATTCGGTGGGGACTCGATCACGCAGCTTTTCTGCAACACGCTGGATTGTTCTGCTCACCCTTATTTTCGGACTCTGGAGGGTCTGCGTGTGTCGGCACATGTACTTATTCGCCGAAACGGAGACATCATGCAGTTTGTGCCGTTTGATCGCAAAGCCTGGCATGCCGGAGAATCTTCGTTCCAGGGTGTTGGAAATTGTAATGACTTCTCCATAGGCGTGGAGCTGGAGGGGACCGATCATGATCCTTTCACCGACAGCCAGTATGCGGCTTTAACCCAAGTAACTCGCGATCTGTTGGCTGCTTATCCGGGTTTGACTGAGGCGCGTATCGTGGGCCATAGTGATGTAGCGCCGGGTCGAAAAAGCGATCCCGGTCCATGTTTTGATTGGGATAGATATCGACATTCTCTTCGTTCCTGATAACACATACTGACATCTCTGAATGAAATTTCTGGTTATCTTGATTAGTCTGACAATCAACTATCTCTGGTTGAAGGATTTCGATCGCTTTGATGATTCCTGGTTTTTTCGATTGCGTCGCCTGATTGAGGCAGGTTTTTCCCGTCTTGAAATCAAGGCAGAGATTTCCTGGCTGGTGCCAGTTGTCTCGGTTTATGCATTGTTGCTGTTAGCGCTCTTACTGCTGCTGCAGCTCGCCAACGGGATTTTGTATGGGTTTATCACCATGCTGATTCACATCTGGGTGTTGCTCGTTGCTCTTGACAGAACGCAGCCGGGCAAACTGGCGAATGAATTTCTAACTCGCTGGCGCCGCGGAGACTCGCAGGGCACGCTTCTGTTTTTGCAGGAGCAGGGTCTGTGTGCAAAAGACCGAGCCTTCGGGTCAGACTCCGAGATTTATGTCTGCTTTAAAGAGCAGCTCGTTTATCGCTGCTTTGAGAAGATGTTTATCATGATGTTCAGTTATCTGTTGGCCGGCCCGTTCGGCGTGCTGTTTGCTTACGTCAGCTATCAACTTCGCGACAGCCACGATGAACTTCAAAACCAGAAACAGGTTAGTTTAATTGCCGGGATGATTTTCATGTTGGAATGGATTCCGGTTCGGCTGTTGGCTCTGACTTTTTCTCTGGTCGGCAATTTTGTGCTGTGCTTTGATCAGCTCAAGCCCCGGTTTCTGGACTTTACCCAACGCCCGCATTCTGCCGACCTCTATGAATACGCTTCTTGTGCGTTGTCCGACAGGTCCGGTACAGGGGCGTTTGCAGGTGGGCCGTTGACTTCTCAGTTTGATCTGACTGATGAGGCGGGTGAACGGCTTGCGCAGACGGAGGAAGTCGAGGCGCTGCAAGCGCTGCTAGAACGCAGTCAGGCGATCTGGCTGGTGGGTTTGGCGCTTTTTACCCTGCTGGGCTTACAATTATCCTGACGTGTCACTGCTTAGGCGGTAACAACGGAGTCTATGTTAGTGGCTATCCTGAGTTTTTGTAGTTTTTCGGCAAATTATCGGTGGTTTTTTGATCTATTGTGTCCGATTTTGCTGGTCATTAGCTCTAAGCCTCTGAGTTAACGGGAAAAATAAAAATTTTAAATTCGCGACGGCGGAAGCAGAAATGTAGTAATACTACATATTGAAGCAGTTTTACGTGGAATTATTCAAACTCTTGCGGTAAGATATCGTCAGTTTGTAATTTATTTACATACTCTAGGGACATCGCCAGAAGCCGAAGAAGCACACAGGATGTAGGACATGACACAACAAAACGACGCGAATCCAGAAGAAACCAGAGAGTGGTTGGACGCGCTTCAGTCGGTAGTGGATGAGGAAGGCATCGACAGGGCGCATTTTCTTATCGACAAACTGAACGACACTGCCATACGCATGGGGCGGTATGTCCCAATCACCTCGGTAGTTACGCCCTACAGCAATACGATTGCGCCTATCGATGAAGAGCGCATGCCCGGCGACATGTTCATGGAGCGGCAGATCAGAGGCATCGTGCGCTGGAATGCGCTGGCCATGGTGATGCGGGCCAACCAGCGGGACGGCAGCATAGGGGGTCACATTTCCACGTTCGCCTCCGCAGCCACCCTTTACGACGTGGGGTTCAATTACTTCTTCAAAGGCCCCAACGAAAAGAACGAGGGTGATCTGATTTACTATCAGGGACACTCGTCTCCCGGCATATACGCCAGGTCTTTCGTCGAGGGCAGGCTGGAGGAGTTGCAGCTCGACAACTTTCGCAACGAAGTTGAAGGCAATGGTCTGTCGTCTTATCCACATCCCTGGCTGATGCCAGACTACTGGCAATTTCCCACGGTTTCCATGGGGCTTGGGCCGATACAGGCGATTTACCAGGCTCACCTGATGAAGTACCTGACCAATCGGGGTTTGCTGGACAACAGTGATCGCAAGATCTGGGCATTTCTCGGCGATGGCGAGATGGATGAACCTGAATCGTTGGGTGCTATCGGTAAGGCAGGAAGAGAACGCCTCGATAATCTGATTTTTGTCATTAACTGCAACTTGCAGCGCCTTGATGGGCCGGTGCGTGGGAATGGCAAAATTATCCAGGAGCTCGAGGGTATTTTCCGAGGCGCAGGTTGGAACGTGATCAAAGTGGTCTGGGGCAGGCACTGGGATCCTCTGCTGCAGGCAGACAAGGACGGCATTCTCCAGGCGCGGATGGATGAGGTGGTTGATGGCGAATATCAGAACTATGCCAGTCGGGGAGGGGCCTACACCCGAGAACACTTCTTCGGAACTGACCCTGAGCTTCTCAAGATGGTAGAGCATCTCTCTGACGAAGATATCATGGCGCTTAATCGGGGAGGTCACGATCCCTATAAAGTCTACGCTGCCTACGCGGAGGCAGTGAGAGCGAATGGCAAGCCCACGGTTATTCTCGCCAAAACTGTCAAGGGTTATGCATTTGGTGGAGGGGCGGAAGCCCAGAACGCAACGCACTCAGTGAAGAAGCTGGATATCGAGGCTCTGAAGAAATTCCGGGATCGTTTCGGCATCCCAATCGATGACGCCAAGTTGAGTGAAGTGCCCTACTACCGGCCGGCTGAGGACAGTTTAGAGCTGCGCTACATGCGGAAAATGCGGGAGAAACTTGGCGGGTCTCTGCCGCAGCGCAGGGCAGTGGGTCAATCACTGAAAGTCCCGTCGCTCGAGATCTTTGATGCTCAGTTGAAAGGCAGCGGGGAGCGCGAGCAGTCTACGACAATGGCCTTTGTCAGGATGCTGAATGCGCTTTGTAAAGATCAGGAAATCGGGGAAAAGGTTGTGCCCATCGTGCCAGACGAGGCGCGTACTTTCGGTATGGAAGGGATGTTCCGGCAAATGGGCATCTATTCTGCAATGGGGCAGCTCTACGATCCGGCAGACTCCAACCAGGTCATGTATTACCGCGAAGACAAAAAAGGTCAGATGCTGGAAGAAGGGATTTCGGAATCGGGTGCTTTTTCTACGTGGCTTGCAGCGGCAACTTCCTACAGTACCAATAATTGCCCGCTTATCCCGTTTTATATTTACTACTCGATGTTCGGATTTCAGCGCGTTGGGGACCTCAGCTGGGCGGCTGGCGATTCGCAGGCCCGTGGCTTCCTGATTGGAGCAACCGCTGGCAGAACAACGCTTAATGGAGAAGGGCTGCAGCATCAGGACGGGCACAGCCACCTGTTGGCATCAACCATTCCGAATTGTGTGACTTACGATCCAACTTACGCCTATGAGCTGGCGGTTATCATTCAAGACGGGCTCCGCCGGATGTACCACGAACAGGAGTCGGTGTATTACTACATTACCACCATGAATGAGAATTATGTCCAACCTGAAATGCCGGCTGGCTGTGAGCAGGGCATCATCAAAGGGATGTACCTGCTTGAAGATGGGTCCTCGAAAGCCTACAAAGTGACTAAACCTGTCAGTAAAGATTTGCGCCTGCGTCTGCTAGGTAGCGGCACGATTTTGCGGGAAGTTCGTAAGGCGGCAGAAATACTGAGAAAAGACTATTCAGTGCTGGTGGATGTCTGGAGTGTTACCAGCTACAACGAACTCCGCCGGGAAGCACTGGCGGTGAGCCGTGAAAACATGCTCAGCCCGTCTAAAAAAGCAAAAATGCCTTTTGTTACGGAGCAATTGGGGAAGCAGTCCGGCCCCGTAATATCCACGACCGACTATATGAAACTGTACTCGGATCAGATTCGGGAATTCGTCCCGGATTCTTTCCGGGTGCTTGGTACAGATGGGTTTGGTCGCAGCGACAGCCGTGAGCAGTTGCGTCATTATTTCGAGGTGGATGCCAAATTTATCGTGCTGGCAGCGCTGAGCGAACTGAAGGCGCTGGACCTGATCACCGCGAAGCAAATCACCGATTACATGAAAGCCAACGGGATTGACCAGGACAAGGCCGATCCCGTTTCACACTAGCTGAAGCCCACAAGGTATGAATTAGCAGCGAGGAAGTAAGGTTTGGCGATAGAAAAAATAACAGTACCTGACCTCGGGGAAGCGAGTGACGTAGAAGTCATCGAATTATTGGTCACCGTCGGACAGCAGGTTGCCGAAAATGATTCTCTGCTGGTGCTGGAGAGCGACAAGGCGGCTATGGAAATTCCTGCGCCGATGGCCGGCATTGTGAAAAGCATCGCCATCAATCTCGGCGATACGGTGAGCACCGGGGTTGAGATCCTGAGTCTGGAGGTCGAGAGCAATAACGCTTCAGCAGAGCCGGTCGCGGACGTCGCTGCAGAAGAAATGCAGCAAGCTCCTCAGGCTGATGAACCCTCTGCGGAGGCAGCACCGGAGTCAGGTAAAGCGGAACAGCCTGCTTCAGTCGAATCTGTCGTTACCGTTCCCGATCTCGGGACTGATGATGAAGTCGATGTGATTGAGATCCATGTCAGCGCAGGAGACAGGCTTGAAGCGGATCAACCGCTGCTTACGCTGGAATCAGATAAAGCCGCCATGGAGGTTCCTTCACCGCAGGCGGGTGAGGTGCTCGAAATACTGGTCAAGGTGGGTGACAAGGTTAAAACAGGAGCAGAGGTGCTTAAGCTTTCTGCTGCCGCCGGCGGCGACGTGGCGCCGGCTCAGGAAGCGCCCGCCACGAGTTCTGAGGCTTCCGGCAAAGCCGCTGGCGATTCGCGGCCGATGCCGGCGTCAGAGCCTTCCCGGTCCGATCAGCCTGCCGCGCAAAATATCCCTGTCTCTGTTGAGTCGACTAAGGTCTATGCCGGTCCGGCAGTTCGAAAGCTGGCGCGAGAGTTGGGTGTTGATCTGGCGCTGGTGCAGGGTTCTGGCGCTCGGTCCCGCGTGGTTAAAGAAGATATCCATGCCTTTGTCAAAGCTCGGATCAATGGCGCACCAACAGGGTCGGTTGCGGTAGCGCCTGCGGTACCTGATGTTGATTTCTCGCAATTCGGGCCGATTGAAGAATTGCCTCGCACCAAATTGCAGAAAGTGACTGCGATCAACATGCAGAGGAACTGGAGCACTGTACCTCATGTTGCACAATTTAATGAAGCGGATGTAACCGCGCTTGAAGACTTTCGAAACGAGCTGCGCCCTGAAGCAGAAAAAAAAGGCGTCAAGTTAACCTTTTTGCCGTTTTTGCTTAAAGCTTGTGCGAAAGCGCTGGCAGAGTATCCGCAATTTAATGTTTCTCTGCATTCCTCCGGTGAATTTGTTATTCAGAAGAAATATTGTCATATCGGCGTAGCTGTGGCGACGGAAGCTGGTTTGGTGGTGCCGGTCATTCGCGATGTGGATACGAAGACCATCTATGAGCTGGCACGTGAAGTGTCCGAGCTGACCGCCAAAGCCAAGTCGAGAAAACTGACCCTGGAAGAGATGCAGGGAGCGTGTTTTACCATCAGCAGTCTGGGTGCCATTGGAGGAACCGGGTTTATTCCCATCATCAATGCGCCGGAGGTTGCGATCCTTGGGGTTGCCAGAACCGAGATAAAGCCGGTGTACGCCAATGGTGAGTTCGTGCCCCGTAAGATGCTCCCGCTTACTCTATGCTATGACCACAAGGCCCTCAACGGGGTTGATGGAGGCTTGTTTGCGGATTATCTGGTCAAGCTTCTCGGCGATATCCGCAGACTCGCCCTTTGAGGACAGCCATTACGTCAGGCTGAGTGGAAAAAGAACACTGCTTCACCTTTGCCGCTTTCAATGCGCCTGATTCTGCACCCGAAGGCTTCCGACAGATGGTCTTCCTGAAGAATTTCGGACACGGGGCCGGCCAGATATTTCCCGCCGCCCATCAGCAAGAGAACATGGTCACACATTTGACTGACCAGATTTATGTCGTGACTGGCCATCACGAGGGCGGAGCGGTGACCGGTCACTTTTGCCTTAAGCCTCTGTAATCCCTTCAGCTGATGAGCCAGGTCAAGATGGTTGCTGGGCTCGTCCAGTAAATACAGGGCGGGTGCCTGCGCCATCAGTTGGGCAAGCGCAAGGCGCTGAGCTTCACCGCCGGAAAGGGTATCGGTGCTGCGAGCAGACAGGTGCATCAGGTCGAATTCCCGCAGGGCGTTTTCGACTACTTCAATATCTTCCCGGTTATCCTTCCACAGTGATTGATGGTGGGGGTAGCGGCCCAGCATCGCGGTTTCAAAAACTGTTTTGGGCATGGCAGGCAGGCCCTGCTGGAAAAGCAGGCCGATTCGTCTGGCCAGCGGCTTTCCGCTGAGCGTGGCCAAATTCTCGCCTTCAAGGTAAATTTCCCCGGCCGCCGCGGGCAAAAGCTTTGCCAGTGTGTGCAGCAGCGAAGTTTTGCCCGTGCCATTTCGACCGAGGAGGGCCCAGCTGGTGCCGGGCTCGATTTTCAGTTCAAGCCGGTGGATGAGCCTGCGCCGTGCCACCAAGATATCCAGATTGCGGGTTTGAAGAAGCGTCACGGCGATTGGGTTGCTGAATTTCTCAAAATCAGGATGAAACACGGTACGCCAATCAGTGCGGTCACCACGCCAACCGGAAGCTGCTGCGGAGCGAGTACCGTGCGAGCGAGGCTGTCGGCGAACACCAGAAAGCTGCCGCCGAGCAATATCGCGCCGGGAATGAGATAACGATGATCTCTCCCGCCAAGCATTCTGATAGCGTGGGGGACGATCAATCCGACAAAGCCGACCGAGCCTGCGATAACAACAGCACTTGCGGTGAGTACCGATGCAGCGAGGTAGAGTGTGATTCTCAGTGCCTCAACATTCACCCCGAGAGTTTGCGCGTTCTGATCTCCCTGGGTCAGCACGTTGAGAGCGCGGCTTAAAGCAAGCCCCCCTCCCAGACCGGCGAGCAGCAGGGCATACGAATGCCAGCTGGCGCGGCTCTGGCTGAGATCACCCATCAGCCAGAACAGCATGCTCTGGACGGTGTTTTCGCTGCTGGTGGTAAGCAGAAGGTTGATCAATGCCCCCCATCCTGCTGATATGACAACCCCGGTGAGCAGCAATCGGGTCACCGACCAGCGCTTACCGGCATTGGCGAGCGTGAAGACCAGCAGGATTGACAGGAGGGCGCCACCGAAGGCGCTTTGATAAAGCCAGAATACGCTGCTGCCTAGAAAGATTGCAGTCAGCGCGCCGACGGCTGCGCCTCCGGAGACGCCAAGAATAAAAGGGTCAGCTAATGGGTTACGCAGCAGGATTTGCATGATGACACCCGACAGCGAGAGCAGGCCGCCCACCAGAAATGCAGCCACGGTGCGTGGCAGGCGAATCTCTCGAATAATTTGCAGCTGAAGGCTCTTCTCGCCGGCAAAGGGCGCATTCAGCAAATCATGCAAGGACAGGGTAACGCTTCCACTGAGAAGCGAAAACAGCACCGATGCAATCGCCAAGAGCGTCAACAGCAGCAACAGCAAAAGAGGTCTTTTTGAAATCAACAGTTAAGCCCGGAGAACGGCATAGCCTTGAAATAGAATGTCTCAGTCTGCGGGAGAGCGTCATGTTCTGACCCCGCAGTGTAGCACTTTCTGGCTTGCTGTCCGCCATCAGAGCGTCCGCCGGACACAGTTTGGCAGCAATGCGGACGCGTGCATAAAGCTCGTTCAGATCAACCGACCCAAGCTCGGCGCTGACGAGCTGCGTGGCTGATCTGCGGCAGGTTCTGTAAATCATTGAGCTTGCTGTCCCTTGTGACAGATCTGAGAGTGATTAAATCCGGGCGCGGATGATAAACTTTAAGCGCGTCATGCGAAATCCGGGGGTGCAGCGATAAGTTCGTGTCCATCAGTCAATCGCATAACAGTGAGTATGGTCTCAGGGATTTCAGCCTTAGGAGAGAAGAATGCCTTCATTTGATATCGTGTCCGAAGTGGATATGCATGAAGTGAGGAATGCGGTGGACCAGTCGAATCGAGAGATTGGCACCCGTTTTGATTTCAAGGGAGTCGATGCCCGCTATGAGCTGCCAGCGAGCTCCGAAATTGTGGTGAGCGCCGAAGTTGATTTTCAGATCCGACAGATGCTGGATATTCTGAAAGCCAAACTGGTCAAGCGCGGGATTGACATCAAAGCGCTGAAAGAGGGCGATGTGGAATTGTCTGGTCAGAAAGCGGTCATGAAGGTGGTGGTTCAGCAGGGCATCGAATCAGACCTGGCGCGGAAACTGGTGAAAATGATCAAGGAAACCAAGATCAAGGTGCAAGCGGCTATCCAGGGCGAAAAACTCAGAGTCAGCGGCAAAAAACGAGACGACTTGCAGGGCATTATTGCCATGCTCAAGGAAGCCAGTCTGGACATTCCGCTTCAGTACAACAACTTCCGGGATTAAGTGCCGACGGGCGGGAATAGTGTGACACCATCAGATAGCGAATCCGTTGACATCTGGGCAAGCATTTTCAGTCCGAAAATGCTGACCTGTGTTTTTACGGGCTTGGCCTCGGGCTTCCCACTGTATGTTTTGTTTCAGTTGGTGCCTGCCTGGTTGCGGACAGAGGGTGTTGATCTCGCGACTATCGGGCTGTTCTCTCTGATTCTGTTGCCTTACAACTGGAAGTTTGTCTGGGCGCCGCTGATGGATCGGTATCTGCCTCCGCTATTCGGTCGGCGGACAGGTTGGATGCTGATTACGCAAATTGCGCTGTTGTTCAGTATATCTGGATTGGGCTGGTTGCAGCCTCAGAATTCAGTGGGCCTGATTGCCTGGGTTTGCGTCATTGTGGCGTTTTTTTCAGCGAGTCAGGATATTGTGCTTGACGCTTATCGCCGTGAAATATTGTCCGACGCTGAGCTTGGTCTGGGAAACTCGATCCACGTGCAGGCCTATCGCATCTCCGGACTGGTGCCGGGGGCCCTCGGTCTGATTCTCGCAGATCGCTTTGATTGGGATTTTGTGTTCCTGGTGATCGGGAGCTTCATGCTGGTAGGAATTACAGCCACTTTTTTCTTCAAGGAGGAGCAGTTCGCCAGTGAGCCCCGCAGCCTGCGACAAGCAGTGGTGGAGCCATTTACAGAGTTTGTCGCCCGTAACCAGTGGGGCGGTTCAGCCCTGATCATATTGTTCATGTTCTTTTACAAATTGGGCGACAACATGGCGGTCGCGCTGCAAACGCCTTTTTTTATCGATCTCGGATACAGCCTCACCACGATTGGCCTGGTCGCAAAGAATGCCGGACTGTGGGGATCTGTGGTCGGCGGTTTACTCGGTGGCGTGTGGATGATCAAACTTGGCATCAACCGGGCTTTGTGGATTTTTGGTCTGGTTCAGGTCGCGACGATTTTTGGCTTTGCGCTGCTCTCTGAAATTGGCGTCAATAACTGGGCCTTGGCGGCCGTGATGTCTGCCGAATATGTCGGGGTAGGGTTGGGTAGCGCGGCACTGGTTGCTTTTATTGCCAGATCTACCTCGCCCGAATTTGCCGCGACGCAACTGGCGCTGCTCACCGCGATCAGTGTTTTGCCGCGAACGTTTGCCAGTGCCGGTTCTGGCGTGATTGTCGAGGCCATTGGTTACACTTCGTTCTTTTATGTGTGTATGGCTCTGGCGGTTCCCGGACTGTTGCTCCTGATCAAGGTGGCACCCTGGGGCAAGGCGACCGGTTCGGACGTTGCTGCCTGATTGTTCGGGCAGTAAAGTGAGTGAGAGGTCGCCGGGCGGCCTGATACGGGTATCTTCAGTCAATCATCCATTGGTAAGTGCGAAGGCAAAACCTTCCCTCGCTGAAAACAACCCCCTCTGCTTCCAATTTTTTCTGCTGCGTCTGATATTGCGCACTGTGCTTGGGGAAGGACAGCTCGCCTTTTGCGTTCACTACCCGAAACCAGGGCAGTTTGCTGCCCCTCGGTAGCATTTTCATCGTGTATCCCACGTAGCGAGCGTAGCCGGGCAAATCGGCCAGACTCGCTACCTGCCCGTATGTCGCGACCTTACCGCGCGGAATACGGCTCACTACCTGCCAGATTTTTTCTCTGTTTTTCAACTGGCGGATTCCTTTGTGGTTGAAGGTCTGCAGTAGAGCCATCATGATAGGGATTCGGATTATTGTAAATCAGGATGTCAGATGCCTGTCGCTTTTACTGTCTTTATCATCATTCCGTTATTGGAAATGCTGTTGTTGTTTGAGGTTGCTGATCGGATCGGGGGTATTCAGACGCTGCTGATGGTTGTTCTGACCGCCGTGATCGGGGTGCAGGTTCTGAAACAACAGGGTTTTTCCACCTTACTCCGGGCTAATGACCGGATACGTCAGGGCCAGCTTCCCGCTCAGGAAATCATTGAAGGCATGCTGCTAGCCGCGGCCGGTGCCATGCTGCTTACGCCGGGATTTTTGACCGATACCCTGGGTTTTCTGTGCCTTACCGGGCCGGTCCGGCGGCCGTTGGCCGGCCGTCTGGTTGCCGCCGGGGTTGTTCGGGCCGGTGGTTTCGGGCCATTTTCCAGACGCAGCGGCTCAGCCTGGGGCGATGATGTATTCGGCAACAGGGCGGGCTCCCGGGGTCAGGTGTTCGAAGGGGAATACAGTAAGGCAGGATCAGAGCCACCGCTGAAGGCGGAAAATCCGCCAGGCGTTGGCGAAGAAAATAAAAATAAAAACCAATAAAAACAGTGGTTTAAAAATCTTTCCATCATATATTCAAAAAAAAAGCAGGCAGAGACTGCATTTGCCGTTGAATTTTGTCTAAGTAACCCCATCTTGCCTCTCAGCAATTAATCCGCTCGCGCTGCGTCATTTGCGGTTCGGGCAAGCAATTGGAGAGCGATCTGGGCTGTCGGTAGCGGCCGACGATTCACCAGATGTTCAATTCTGTTCTAGATTCAGGAGTGACTGAGAATGAAAATCCGCCCCTTACAAGATCGTGTCGTAGTGCGACGCATGGAAGAAGAAACAACGTCTGCCGGTGGCATTGTGCTGCCCGGATCAGCGACAGAAAAACCGGCCCAGGGTGAAGTTCTGGCGGTTGGGCCGGGCAAGCGTCTGGACAGTGGAGATACGCAGCCAGTCGACGTCAACGTAGGAGATACTGTCGTCTTCGGTAAGTACTCAAGCAACACCGTAAAGGTGGGTGACGAAGAACTGCTTATTCTCAACGAAAGCGAAATCTTCGGCGTAATCGAATCATAGGGCACTCGGAAGTTACCGAGCCAACACTGAATAATCTTTACAGACAGGAATAGTTAACAATGGCGAAAGATGTGAAATTCGGCGACTCAGCTCGCCAAAAGCTTCTGGGTGGCGTGAACGTACTCGCAGATGCTGTGAAAGTAACCCTGGGACCAAAAGGACGCAATGTCGTTCTCGACAAGTCCTTCGGTGCGCCCACCGTAACAAAAGACGGCGTCTCGGTCGCAAAGGAAATCGAACTGGAAGACAAGTTCGAGAACATGGGCGCGCAAATGGTGAAGGAAGTTGCTTCCCAGACCTCTGACGTTGCCGGCGATGGCACCACCACTGCGACTGTGCTTGCCCAGTCAATTCTCAACGAAGGGCTTAAGTCAGTTGCCGCTGGCATGAACCCGATGGACCTGAAGCGCGGTATTGATAAGGCCGTTGCGGCGATGGTTGAGGAAGTTAAAAAGTTATCCACCCCTTGCAAAGACTCTAAGTCAATCGCGCAGGTTGGCACCATCTCTGCCAATTCAGACAGCGAAGTCGGGCAGATCATTGCGGATGCCATGGACAAAGTCGGCAAAGAAGGAGTGATCACCGTAGAAGACGGGTCCGGGCTGGAAAATGAGCTTGACGTTGTGGAAGGTATGCAGTTTGACCGCGGTTACTTGTCCGCCTACTTTATCAACAACCAAGACAACATGATGGCCGACCTCGAAAACCCGCTGATCCTGTTGTTTGACAAGAAAATTTCAAACATCCGTGACATGCTGCCGCTACTCGAGAGCGTCGCGAAAGCCGGTCGTCCCCTGCTGGTCATCGCCGAGGACGTTGAGGGCGAAGCACTGGCAACGCTGGTAGTCAACAACATGCGCGGCATCGTCAAGGTTGCTGCTGTGAAAGCACCAGGTTTTGGCGATCGTCGCAAGGCAATGCTGGAAGATATCGCAATCCTTACAGGCGGCACCGTGATTTCTGAAGAAGTCGGTCTGAGCCTTGAAGGTGCAACCGTTGAAGATCTGGGCAGTGCCAAGCGCGTGCAGATCAGCAAGGAAAATACCACAATCATTGATGGTGCCGGTGAGGCTGCCAACATTGAAGGCCGGGTAAACCAGATCCGCGCTCAGATCGAAGAAACTTCTTCAGATTACGATCGTGAGAAACTTCAGGAGCGAGTTGCGAAGCTTGCGGGCGGCGTGGCCGTCATCAAGGTTGGTGCTGGCACCGAGATTGAGATGAAAGAGAAGAAAGCACGCGTAGAGGACGCGCTGCATTCGACTCGTGCTGCAAACGAGGAAGGCGTCGTGCCTGGTGGTGGTGTTGCGCTGGTGCGTGCACTGCAGGCGGTCGACAGTCTTGAAGGCGACAATGAAGACCAGAATGTCGGCATTGCGCTGCTGCTGAAAGCAGTGACTGCCCCTCTGCGTCAGATCGTCGAGAATGCGGGCGAAGAAGGATCCGTTGTGCTCGATAAGGTCAAGGCTGGCGAAGGAAACTTCGGCTTCAACGCGGCCACTGGCGAGTATGGCGACATGCTGGAGATGGGAATTCTGGATCCGGCCAAGGTGACTCGTACGGCGCTCCAGGCTGCCGGTTCCGTGGCCGGGTTGATGATCACCACGGAAGCGATGGTGTCTGAGCTGCCGGAAGACAAGGCAGCAGCGCCTGCCATGCCTGACATGGGCGGTATGGGCGGAATGGGCGGAATGATGTAAATCAGTCCCCGCAGATGCCGGGAGGCGCCTTTTGGTTCCTCCCAAACGTAGAAAGCCGCTGTTTTAAACTGCTCTGGCAGTCTGGAAACAGCGGCTTTTTTGTGCAGCCAGTGCCGTCATTGAGACGTGTGTCTTATCGCTCAATGCCGGCTGGCTCTGACACTGCAGTTACGCGTCAGGCAAGGTTCTGGTTGGCAAATTCCCAGTTGACCAGATTATCAAGGAAAGATGACAGGAAATCCGGACGACGATTCTGGAAATCCAGATAGTAGGCGTGTTCCCAGACATCACAAACCAGTATCGGCTTCAGGCCTTCGGTCAGGGGGGTATCGGCATTGGCGGTTTGGACGATTTTCAGCGTTTCGCCTTCGGCTGCCAGCCAGACCCAACCGCTACCAAACTGACCGACGCCGCCAGCAACGAACTCGGCCTTAAAATTCTCATAGCTGCCGAAGCTTGCGTTGATCGCGTCGGCGACGGCACCTGCGGGTTGCCCGCCACCGTTCGGACTGATGCTGTTCCAGAAGAAACTGTGGTTGTAGTGCTGGCCGACGTTGTTAAAAAGGCCGCCGCCCGCTTTGGCCGCTTCCATGACAAGCTGCTCCAGGCTGTCTGCCTCGAGGCCGGCGCCCTCAAGCAGTTCATTGCCCTTAACGACATAAGCGTTATGGTGCTTCCCATGATGGAAGTCCAGCGTGTCAGCAGACATGTGGGGTGCCAGTGCGTCTTTCGCAAACGGCAGTTCGGGTAACTCTAGTTTCATAAAATCCTCTACATTTTCGATGTTGTCACGACACTGTGTGACAGATAGTACGACGCTTGAGCCGGCTTCAGACTAGCTGTGATGCCGGTTCGCTTTTTTCGAACGCCAGGCCCTGTCAGTGGCTTGAAAAGCGAGGGGCCGTGGGAGACCTGATTCTATCAAAAATGGACGCTTGATGCGGTCAGACATCGCCTCCGCCCGGTCACTGGCGGCGGAGGGCATGTCGGGCCAGACTTAGAGGACCTGCATGATCACCAGGAGCGCGATCATCAGCGCGATACCAAGATGAATGACACCCACAACACTGGCCATGGGCCCCATCTTACCTTTGATTGCATTCGCCTCCAGCGCCAGAATCAGAATCAGGCAAATTGCCATTGCTGTGCCGCTGACGCCGCCCTCGGAGGAGAGGGGAACCCGCCCTAAGCCTCCGAGATGCGCTGATGCGCCCATGAAGAACAGCATTGGCATCGAGAACAGGGTATTGGTACGTGAGGCAAGTCCCGCTTTGGCCTGCGCGGCTGCCGCTTCAGGCATGGGTTCACCTCCGGCCATCACCTGGGCATTGGATGCAATAACTGTTTTCTGGTTCGGCCAGATGATCAACCAGACGTTCAGAAACATTAAAGTGCCCAGCACCATGCCAACGGTAATATAGAAATTTACAGCGCCGCCCAGATATCCGGCGAGTGCCAGTCCGGAGAGAAAAGTAAACAGCGCGCCGAACCGGAACCACCAGAGGGCACGGGGCACCAGTTTGTCGATTGCTGACGCCTTGGCGGGGGCTTCGGCCTCCTTAAAATATTCAGTTTGAACAAAATTGAAATAGTAGAGCAGGCCTATCCAAGCCACTCCGGCAAAGAAATGAATCCAGCGAAACAGATAGGCAAGCAGTTGATCAAATTCCATGATGATTGTCCCGGTTTGATTATTTGTTATTTCGGCGATTTGGCAAATCACGCATTGCTTGCTTCCGCCTACGATTGGAAAGCTTATCACTCGAATTGGGTTGAGGCCATGAGGGGGATAGCGTCAGTTCGAGAATTTGAGGATAATACGGGCATGGACAATTCTGACGAATTAAAAGACATTCCTCCGATGATTCCCGATCGGGATGACGTTGACTCGCATTTGAGTAACCGTCGCTCTCAAAAGGATGAAATTGTACGTCCCAGTTACTATGCCGAGCGCGTTACCGTCAGCACCTGGCCGGTGAGGATAGTGCTTACGATGCTGTGCCTGATCGCCGGAGGCGGTGCCTACGGAGCGTACTACTTCTATGAGCTCTATCAGTCGAATTTGCGGCAGGCGGACCTGCGAATAGGGGATCTGGAGCTCCGTCTGGCGCTGGTTGATGAGAGTGCTGCAGAATCTGACAGCAACCTCATGGAAAATATCGAAAAGACCATTGAGCAATATGACCTGCTATGGGCTAACTGGCGGGCCAACAACCGGGATTTTGAAGAATTCAAGGGAGAAATAGCCCGTCTCAAGTTGGTCAACGAAGGTCAGGATGAAACTGCAGCAAACAACAGTGCGCAGCTAGCCCGCACCAGCGAATCTCTGGTGTCAGCCGAGGCGCGTCTGAATGCCATGCTGAGCGATCTGGCACAGATCAGCGATTCTCTGGACAGTCTCAGTGGTTCGGTGGCCAGCCTTGGTACGATGCGCGGCGACCTGGAATCCATACGTCAGGCACTCAACAGTGGTGACAGCACCGTGCTGGGATTAGTGGGCAGAGTCGAATACATGGAGCAGTCCATGGAGTCAGTCAACGCCCACAGGCTGCAAATTAACGAGACGTTGTTTCGGCTGCAGGAAAGCGTGGAATCGCTGCAGCGTTCGATGTCCGGCCCTGCCGCCGGGCTCTAGGATCCGGTAAATTTCGCTTCGCGTTTTTCAATAAATGCCGTAACGCCTTCCTCGAAATCAGGCCGTGAAGCGCAATCCGCGAAGTACTCAGCTTCCGCCTGCAGCTGTGATTCGAATTCACTCTCCAGTGATCGATAAAATAGCGCTTTGGTATTCCCGTACACATGAGTCGGGCCGGTGGCCAGTCTCGATGCCAGAGCTGCAGTTTGCTCGCTCAATTGGTCGTCGGGTACAACGAAATTAATCATGCCGATGTCCTTGGCTTCCTGCGCGCTGAAACGATCGCCCAACAGCGCGATTTCCATGGCTTTCTTGATTCCGACCGCTCTGGGCAAATGGAAGCTGGAAGAGCCGTCCGGGCTGGTTCCGATCTTGCAGTAGGCCAGCGTGAAGAACGCGTCTTCGGAGGCGATGACGAGATCGCATGCCAGGGCCATACTGACACCAGCCCCGGCGGCGGCGCCCCGGCAACTTGCGATGATGGGTTTTGGCATGCGTCGCATCGCGAACATGATGGGATGCAGATCATGGATCCGGAGGATGAATTCCTTGCGGATTTCTTCCGGCGTTTTCTTGACGGATTCACCCATGCCTTTGACGTCCCCGCCGGCCATGAAATGCTGCCCGGCGCCCTGCAAGACGACACACCGCACAGAACTGTCTTGTTCAATATCGTGCAGGACATCTGCCAGGGCAGAACGCATCTCCATACTGAGCGCATTTCTGGCCTCCGGCCTGTTCATCGTCAGGGTGGCGATGCCATTTTCGTAACTTACTTCCAGATCAGCCATCATTCTTCTCCATTCTTACGGGAACCGTAGCAGTATAGCGGCGAAGACCGCCAAGAGACAGCGCCGGCGATTCTTGGCAAAAACACCCGGTGAGGTATAATGCGCGCCCTCAAACGGCTTTTCCAGACGCCGGACCCACACTGCGGACGTGGCGGAATTGGTAGACGCGCTAGATTTAGGTTCTAGTATCGAAAGGTGTGAGAGTTCAAGTCTCTCCGTCCGCACCAGCATCCCATTATCTGAGTCAATTTTTTTGCACAGTATGTCCAGATTGCTGGAGAGGCCGAATTTGCTTTGACTTGGCAGTCGCTTCGCTGTTGTGCCGTCTTAGTCTGGCGCTGGCCTGTCTCAGGCGAATGCCCTGTGAAAGGGGGCTGCGAGGAGCGTAGGGAACTTCTAGCCCCATCTGGTCATCAGGCTATACTCACTGCCCGGCTAAGCAACGCAATTACTATAAACGCCGATAACGGAAAAAGTGCTTGCTGGGTCGGTTGTAGAATCGGATAAATCGGGCGACTCTTCCAGTGAGCAGGGAAGGAAACATATGAAAAAATCTACAAATAAGTCAGCAAGATGGTTTCGCTTCTCGCAAGTTCTTCAGAGCATACTGGCGTCCTGTTCTCTGCTACTACCGATCGGCGCGGCTGCGCAGGATCCCTTTTCTAATCCGAGTTTTGGCGAGGTATCCTTGATATCGGGCTTTGAGCCTGATCCGCACACGGTCTCTATATATGCCGGGGGTAGCGTCGATCTGTCTGCCTCCAGGCTGGTGGACTGTGTTGGTTTCGTCAGCGACGCACCCGATTACCGGGTGGTCTATGATTCGGATAACCAGCAGCGGTCTCTCAGTTTCTATGCGGAATCCGAATCGGACACCGTGCTGCTGATCAACGATCCTGACGGGGAGTGGTACTGTAATGATGATTACAGTGATGAACTCGGTCTTGCGTCGGGTCTGGATTTTTCATCGCCCCAATCCGGTGTCTACGATATTTGGGTGGGTTCCTATGAAAATGAATTCTCCTCGGCCACGCTCTACGTCACCGAACTGGGTTATCTCATCGACCCGGAAGCTGAGGGATCGGATCCTGATGATGGCGTTCGGGGATCTGCCAGCTCTGGCACCGCGTTTTTCGTCAGTGAGAGCGGACATCTGATTACCAATTTTCATGTCGTATCAGAATGCAGTTCGATACAGTTTCAATTGCCCGGAGAACCGCCCGTTGCGGCGACCGTGATTGCCACCAACGCGGTGTATGACCTCGCTTTACTCAAAGCGGAACTGGAAAAGCCACCTGCAAATTTTCCTTTTGCCCGCAGGCCGGGTTTGGGTCAGGAGATTGTCGTTTACGGCTTTCCGTTGCGAGGTGATCTCTCGTCTCAGGGGAACTTGACCAGTGGCGTCATCAGTGCGCTTACAGGCCTGAATGATGATCTCAGCATGTTCCAGGTGTCGGCTCAGATTCAGCCGGGGAACAGCGGCGGGCCCGTATTAGATCGCTATGGGTCTGTCACTGGTGTGATCGTGGCCATGGCCGATGCCGGGTATTTTGCAGAGCAGTCCGGTTCGATACCACAAAACATCAACTTTGCGATCAGACCCGGGATCGTGCAATCGTTTCTGGATATTAACAATATCGACTATCAGTACAATGCCGGGGAGACTGAGCTCAGAATTGCCGAAATTGCAGAGATTGCACAGACCTTCACCGGTGCGCTTGTCTGCGAATCATTCTAGAGATTCAAGAATCAAAGGACTTCCGGGAAGACCCACAGGTCAACGATTGTGAGACGACTCTATTTCTGCAGGCTGCTCGGTGCTTCCCAATAGTTGCGGCGCTGCATTCGCCGTCGAGCCGCGAAGCAGTCGCTGAGTATCCCTGACAGCTTTGAATTATTAGAAGCCCAACCTATCCGAAACCCGAGTGCGCTTGATGCGAACTGTGCATTTTGCTTAGCGGCTGGCTCCTATGCTTCAATGAGACCTCGCAGATAAAGTCTGGCTAGCATTCTGATGACCAAGAAAGACTCTCCTGATTCTGAACCCAGGAGCCCCGTGGGCGTCGACCGGGGCCAGCTTTCTGTCTCCAGCCGGAATGAAATCGCTGCGTTTCTCAAGTCCGCGTCGAATTTGCCTGTCCGCCCTCATGACGCCAGGCTTATCTTTGCACTCGATGCAACGGCCAGCAGACAGCCGACCTGGGACATCGCGACCGAGCTTCAGGCAGAGATGTTCGGAACAGCGAATGCCTTGGGCGGATTGAGCCTGCAACTCTGCTATTTTCGTGGTCTCGGTGAGTTTTTCGCAAGCGACTGGCATGAAAAAAGTGATTCGTTGCTGCAACTGATGGCTGGTATCCAGTGTCAGGCAGGCGCGACTCAGCTTGAGAAGCTATTTCGTCATGCGCTGCGGGAAAATGGCGCGCAAAGACTCAAAGGGATCGTGTTTATTGGTGACTCCGCCGAAGAGAGCGTTGATGTGCTGGCGCAGGCCGCGGGAAAGCTGGGCATGTTGAATGTCCCGCTTTTCCTTTTTCAGGAGCGGGGAGACCCTCAGACCAGAGCGGTATTTAAGGAGCTGTGTCGACTGTCTGGGGGGGCGTATTCACAGTTCGATGCTGCCAGTGCAGCGCAATTGAAAGAACTGCTGCAGGCGGTGGCTGCCTATGCCGCTGGCGGACTAAAGGCCCTCAGGCAATTCAGTGCGGGCGCGTCCGGTGAAGTCCGCCTGCTCGAACAGCAGCTCAGGGCTTGAGTGTCTCCGGAGCCATGCCGCATGATGTTTAGATTATTAGCGCTGCTTCTATTGCCTGTCATGGCATTTTTTGCAGCGAAATCGATCAGTCAAAAATTCAGCCTGACAGCGCGTCAGAATCAGGTTTTGTTTCTTATTATGGCAGCGTTGTTAATTGTTGCCGTGCTCGTCGCTATGGGGCGTCTGCCCGTTCAATTCATCCTCGCACCTTTGGGTGGGTTGGGAGCTTTTCTGGTTCGCTTTTGGCCCACATTGATGAGGCTTCTTCCTTTCTGGCAGATGCTGATGAGCCGCCGGGCCGCGTCGCAATCTAAGCGCAGTGGCCAAACTTCAACTATCCGTACCGAATTTCTTGAGATGGTACTCGATCATGATTCCGGTGAAATGTCCGGTACGGTGTTAACAGGTCAGCACAAAGGGCAGCATCTGAACGATATGACGCTGGAGGCCCTCCTTGGTTTACTGCTTGAGTGTCAGGCTGATTCAGATTCGCAACAGGTTCTTGAGGCCTATCTGGATCGTCACCAGGAGAACTGGCGTGAGCAGACGTCAGCCTCGTCAAGGGTGCCACCATCCGATACTGAAGCGCCGATGAGCAGGCAGCTCGCTCTGGAAATTCTCGGACTCACCGATGCCGCAAGTGAAGCCGATATCATTCATGCGCATCGGCAAATGATGCGCCGCCTCCATCCTGATCGGGGCGGATCGGACTACCTGGCTAAAAAAATTAATGCAGCCAAGGACCATCTTATTGACTGATCGACTGATCGACGAGAGCCGGCGATCCGGTAAGTGCTATAATAGGGGCTCAGATGCAGTGTGCTTGAGCAGGTGACTTTATGACTTTAATTCGTACTCAGGATGTGATTCAAAGCGTTGCAGAGGCCCTGCAGTATATCAGCTATTACCATCCTACTGACTTTGTTCGGGCGGTGAGCGAAGCCTACGAAATGGAGGAATCTGCAGCGGCAAAAGACGCTATGGCGCAGATTCTCATCAACTCTCGACTGTGCGCTGAGGGGAAAAGGCCGATTTGCCAGGACACCGGTATCGTCACAGTGTTCCTGAAAGTGGGTATGCAGCTGCAGTGGGAGGGCGATCTGTCACTTACCGAGATGATCAACGAAGGCGTCAGGCAGGCCTACAGGAATCCGGACAATGTCCTGCGCGCTTCAATTCTTTCAGACCCGGCGGGTGCCCGGAAAAATACCGGTGACAACACGCCAGCGGTCATTCACACTGAAGTGGTTCCCGGTGACAAATTGGAGATCAAGCTTGCCGCCAAAGGCGGAGGTTCGGAAAACAAAGCCAAAATGGTGATGCTGAATCCGAGTGATAGCATCGTGGATTGGGTGGAGGCGACTTTACCGACCATGGGCGCAGGCTGGTGTCCGCCCGGTATGTTGGGTATTGGTATCGGGGGCACTGCAGAGAAAGCGGCGGTGCTGGCTAAAGAATCCCTGATGGACCCTATCGATATTCACGAGTTAAGGCGGCGCGGCCCGGCCAGTCGCATCGAGGAGTTGAGACTTGAGATCATGGACCGGGCGAATGCGCTGGGTATCGGTGCTCAGGGTCTGGGAGGGCTGACTACCGTACTGGACGTGAAAATACTGGATTACCCGACCCATGCGGCGTCTTTACCGGTGGCCATGATCCCAAATTGCGCGGCCACACGACATGTGCACTTTACTCTGGACGGTTCCGGTCCTGCCGCTTTAGTGCCGCCGAAACTGGATGAATGGCCGGAGATACACTGGGATGCCGGCGCCAAGGCGCGCAGGGTAAACCTCGATACCGTTACGAAGGCAGATATCGCTGAATGGCGACCGGGCGAGACTTTGTTGCTGTCAGGCACGATACTGACCGGCAGAGATGCAGCGCACAAGCGACTGCTGAGCATGTTAGAAAACGGGGAGACGCTGCCGGAAGGGGTGAATTTTGATAACAAATTTATTTACTACGTCGGCCCGGTTGATCCGGTACGCGAGGAAGTGATTGGTCCGGCCGGTCCGACAACAGCGACACGGATGGACAAATTTACCGGCTCGCTGCTCGAACACACCGGGCTGATCGGCATGATTGGTAAGGCTGAAAGAGGACAGATCGCCATTGATGCGATTAAAGCGCATGGGGCGGTGTATCTGATGGCTGTTGGTGGGGCAGCTTACCTCGTATCCAAAGCCATCCGTGAAGCCCGGGTGGTGGCCTTTGAAGACCTCGGTATGGAAGCGATTCATGAGTTTGTGGTCGATGAAATGCCGGTCACCGTGGCGGTGGATGTCAACGGCGAATCGGTGCACCGAACCGGGCCAGCTGTGTGGAGAGAGAAAATAGCAGAGACCCGATCTTTAGAGGTCACCTAGTCAATCGCACATGTCGGAAAAGTGATGCGGAACACTGAGGCTGATCTCCGGTGAACCGTTGCCTAACCGGGCGCCCGATGTATCGATTGCCAGATCTTCGCCCGTCATGACTCCGTGATCAAACTTATAGATGGTTTGATTCTTGCCCTCGCTGCAGGCGGTGTTGTAACGCTCTTGCTCTTCCATAACCGATTCGTTGCGAGTTGTATATTCGACGAGGGCTTTTTTACCATGTCGTTTGCTGAGCATCCTGCGGGTGACATGCGGGCTCAGAATGGAGGCGGTGGCGTTGTTTCCGCCGAACCCTTTGGCGTTGATGAGGGCGGCATCCATGCTTTCGGGTGCCAGTTCGCGGTGTGTAAGGAGGAAATCGAGATGCTCCGTCGCGACATCATCAGCGAGCTGATCCACGCCAGCGATTTCAGGCAGGATATTTTCAGACCACACGCCAAGACTGGCGATAATCTGATCCCCCGACGCTGACGCTACCGAGTGTCCCAACTGGGATTTGATCGCGGCAACCGGCCACTTCTCGATACCAAAGGTTGCCGAGAGCCTGTTCAAAATCTCTGACTCAGATACCCGGTTCTGCGGTGTGCCGGTCCCGTGCGCCTGAACAAAGCTGTTGCGCTGAGTTCGTTGTTCGCCGATGACATTGCGAGTGGCAGCCAGCGCTTTTGCGACAGTCAGATAGTTACCAAGTCCCGGTCCGGTGATTGATTTTTTAAAGCCGTCAGCGTGAATAAAGATGTCGTTCACCGCCCCATAAACAGTGGCTCCTGTTTCCATCGCCAACTCATCATCGAAGAGCACGACAAACTGAGCTGATTCTGCGAGGGTAAAGCCGGAATTCTCACAGAATGGCCGGCATGCCCGGCGATAATCTGGCAGTACATCGGGACTCAAACCGTCCAGCTGCCGTAAGGAATTGTCACTGGCCAGAGCACCCATGGTAATGAATGCTTCAAACACCTCGGGCACCATGCAGGACTCGCTTGTTCCGACGAGAGCAATCCGGTGCGAGCCAGACTGAATGTCGCGCATACCTTGCCGCAGGTTGTACAGAAAAGTGGCACAGGCACCATTGTTGTGCCCTGTGGTGCCGAGGCTTCCCAGCAGATAGGCATTGATAAAATCAGCCGGCATTTCATTCAGCCCGAGAGGCAATTGCTTGGAAGTGACTTTTTTGCCCAGCAGGCGCGCCTTCAACATGCCCCCATTGCCGTTGTAATCCAGCTGTCCCAGGCAGCTCCCTGCGTACACGCTTATCTGATCAGCCGGGACCCGTTTGCGTATGGTTTCCCAATCCAGCCCTAACGCGTTGACAGCATCCGAAGCGCCGAAGACAGTCATCTGTAATGCTCTGGGATGGTTGCGGGACGGGTAACTGCCGCCAGGATCAAACCCTCGGGGAAGTTGGGCCGCAGAGTTGACCTCCGAGGCCCGGAAACTCGGCAACATCACGGGGAGTCCGCTGTCGGTTCGTACGGTGAGCTGTTCAGGGTCACTGCTTTCGCTGGTAATTTGCCAGGCTGCCGGGACTGGATTGGGCAGGTCCCTGCGTTTCAGGTTGAAGCATATTGGTTCGCTGCCTGCGCCTTCTAGCTGGGCGCGTTGATGTATCGGTATGGCGTCAGGGTCGAACGTTCCGTCACTGAATTTTCTGATCAGGGTGCCGTCCAGCAAGTCCTGTTTGTGCTTGGCAAGAAAGTCATCAACATCGATGGTGCTGCCTTCTGCGTCGCGCCAGATGCCGTCTGTGCGTTGGATTTGTCCAGTCAGTGCCGCGAGTTGCTGGAGCGTGGCTTTTTGCGTTTGCGCATTCGTTTGATCAAAAATCAATCGGCGAAACCCGTTGTGGCCAGAGCTGCGGCCTGCCGCATTAATGCCGCCAAAACTGACGATCACCGGAAGTTTTGTCATCACATGCCCTCTCGCGGATGTAACGGGAATGCTTATTACATCGGACAGACTGCCGTTTATATTATGGCTAAATAGGCACTTTTTGCGTCTTTCTGGACATTGGCGTGCGAGCCTTGCAAATTGTCAGGTCCAGAAATAGCATGCTCGGATCATTGCCTTAACGCTTCTGGCCTTTCGACAGCTCAACTTGTTACCACATTGTCTATCTCCCCCGACATTACTGAACACATCGCGCAATTGAACGCCGCACTCGGTGTTCCCTCTAACTATGCTGCTTCCAGAGGGCTTACGCTGTGCCTCACTCCGGAGGCGCTGGTTGACACCGAAGCGGATTATTATGGCAGGCCACAGCGATTGACTGCACAAGCGCTGCGAGCGTGGTCTCAAATGAAATCTTGTGCCGCTGAGTCAGAGATCACGCTCCACCTGATTTCAGCTTATCGAAGTCCGGACTATCAGTATGAATTACTGAAAAGAAAACTTGATGCAGGGCAGAGTCTTGAGCAGATACTCCAAGTCAATGCCGCGCCGGGCTACAGTGAGCACCACACGGGCAGGGCAGTAGATGTTGGAACCCCGGGCTGCGCTGCGCTTGTTGAAGAATTTGAGCAGACTCCGGCCTTCGCCTGGCTGCGCGAGCATGCACGTGAATTTGGCTTTGCGCTCAGTTATCCAAGGGATAATCCGGCCGGAATGGCCTATGAGCCATGGCACTGGTGCTTCCAGGAACAGTCTTCCGGAGCGTTTGCAAAGAATTTAGACAAACCCGCGAGAAAGGAGTAGCCTGTAATCATTACTCTACGGGAGGACTAATGCTGTCGATTATCGAGTCGTGCTTTGATATCTCGAAATCCTCACCACTTGCGGTCTCCGGGCCAGTCCGCTGTTCGTCCGCACTCACCACGCACTGTTTCTCACGACCTGACTTCAGGTCATCTCACTCTTTTTCTGACTGTCTGCGCCGGTCGATGAGCATCCTGTTTCACGACGGGGTGGATAACCGTTTTTTGAGCCAACCCATCCGCAGGCTGTTCTGCCCGGATGCGGGTTTTTGTTTATAAGGAGGAAAGACTGAACAGGGCACCTGATATTTTGAACAGTTACACGAAGGAGAAACGCCATGACAAATGATTTTCAGATTGTATTTCACAATATTGATCAATCCACTTCGATCTCTGATGCTGTAAATAAACGGATAAGCAAACTCCAGCGTTTTTGTGACAGGATCCTTGCCGGCCGAGTGGTTCTGGACTCTCCCCACAATAATCATCACAAAGGCAAGGTTTACTCGGTGGGTCTAGAAATTCATACTCCCAGCAAAGAGGTCCGCGTCAACCAGGAGCAGCATGACAATCATGCTCATGAGAATCTCTATGTCGCGATTCGTGACGCCTTCAATGCGGCGGAACGGCAATTAAAGGCGATCGACAAGAAACACCGGGTCGAGAGAAACCATGAGTTCTCGGAACTGGAAGTCTCAGGTCTTTAGCAGGTGCAGCGAGGTAAATCATGGAAGATCAAAAACGCTTGGAAATAGAAGCCGCCACATTTCGTCGGTTGGTCAGCCATCTTGACGCACATAAAGACGTTCAGAATATCGATTTGATGAATCTGGCCAGTTTTTGCCGGAACTGTCTGTCCAAATGGTACCGGGCTGAAGCGGAAGAAAGAGGCATTGAGCTTGATTATGAGAGCGCTCGGGAAGTGGTGTACGGCATGCCCTACGCGTTGTGGAAGGAAAAATATCAGACTGAAGCGACCCAGTCGCAACTGGATAAGTTCGAAGGCAGTACTGCTGATTGAATTGCCAGTGAGACTCCGAACGAGGCTCAGAGCGATGTGAGCCAATTTCAGAGGTCTTGATTAACGCGAAACTGCTTGTTTCTGACTAGTCTGCGGTATTCTTTTGGGTTCAGACCATAGGCCTTTGTGAACAATTCGGTGAAGTAACTGCTGTCGTAATAACCCACTTGATGGGCAATTTCCGCGATATTCAAGTTGCTCTCTTTTAGCAGTCCTTTGGCCTCTCCGAGTCTGATGCTTTGGAGATACTCGGTCGGCGATTTGTTGGTAGCAGCTTTGAACCTGCGATTCAGTGTGCGAACGCTCATGCCAAAATGCTGGGCCATGTCCGCCATATTGGTTGGTTCCGAGAAACGGCTCCGTAGCCGTTCCTGTATCTGAATGACACGCTCATCATGATGACTCCCTTCCTGACTCTGCTGCAGCAACTCTGTGGCATAGGATTTTTTAAGCTCATGCATGAAATGCCGCGATACTTCATTGGCGATTTGATCACCATACATGTCATTGATGAGATGGACGATGATGTCGCGAATAGCATTGACGCTTCCCGAGCAATAGATACCATTTGAGTAGGTGATAAAGCGCTTTCGCTGTAAATCAACATCGGGAAAGAGTGCTTCAAATTCGTCGAAAAAACGCCAGTGCGTAGTAGCCTGAGCCCGCCTGAGGATTCCCGTCGCTGCACAGAAATAGGCACCAGTGGTGGCTGCGCAGAGAATTGCGCCGGCTTGTGCCTGACGGTCGAGCCACTGCACCAGCTCCGGATGCGCATTAAGGGCTGCCTTCGGATTTCTCCAGACAGCCGGAATGAAGATTAAGTCAGTTTTTGAGACCTCAGAGATTAATTTGTCACAGGTAATGCTGAAATTGCCGGTCAGCCGGCATTCGAGTTGCTCAACAGCGACGATGTCGAGCGCGCAAATTTTATCTCGCTGCTTGTAAACGCTGGCGATGTCGTTAGCGGCGGTCAGCATCTCCAGTGGAATCGTCAGCGCTGACCCAAGCGCGCGCGGAATAGCAAGCACTGAGACATGCCTCATGTTGGCTTATCCGAGTACGAAATGCTCTTGATGAAGTAGCCAGCCTCTCCGGTAGGCGCTGTGATTGTGATGTCACTCTCGGAGGGCTTGCCCAAAAGGGCTTTCCCCAGCGGGGAATCAATGCTGATATAGCCGCGTTGAGGATCGATTTCATCCGGGCCAACAAGGCGATAGCGAACGAGTTCGCCGCGGTCATCTTCCAGAGTAACCCAGGCGCCAAAATAGACTTTGTTGAGATTGTCAGGGGAGGTGCTGACTACTGAAATTTCTTCGAGTCGCTTGCTGAGATAGCGGACTCTGCTGTCGATTTCCCTGAGGCGTTTTTTCCCATAGATGTATTCTGCATTTTCCGACCGATCTCCGAGTGCAGCAGCTTCGGCGACGGATTGAGTGACCCTAGGTCTTTCAATTTTCCAGAGTTGATGAAGCTCGGCCTTCAGCTGCTGTTCCCCCTCTGCCGTAATGTACCTTGATCTGGGCGCCGGTGGTGGTCGATATCTGCTCATGTTGTTTCTGAATCAATGGTCCCGGTTAGGCTTAATTGTAGCTGATCCGCATCGGTCTCTGCTGAAACGGGGTTGCTTTGCGGCTGAATTCGCACGCCCACGCCCAGCAGCCGGACCGGCTTGTTGCCGCGACCGAAACCTTCTTCACAGAGCGCGCAGTAGTTTTCAGCGTCATCGGAATTGGACACCATTTCCACGGTTGTTTGGGTGAAGTCCCTGAATTTGATTTTGATGAATTGCTTGTGTATCCGATAGTCGTTATGGATCCTTTCGAGACGCCTACTGAGCTTGCTTATCAGATCCGGGATTTCCGCGAGACAGGCAGCCAGAGAGGGAAGGTCTTGCGGGAATGTATTTTCAACACTGACTGATTTTCGGATTCTTTCAGTCTGAACGCGCCGGTGATCGATTCCGGCGCTAAGCTGCTTGAGCCGTTCCCCGAAGCTGCCGAAGTGCTTCCTCAGTTCTGAGAGTTCCATCAGTCGCAGGTCGCCGCAGGACCCGATGCCAAGTTTGGCCATTTTTTCTGCAGTCACTTTTCCGACTCCGTGCAGCTTCCTGACCGGCAGGTCAGTCAGGAAATCCTCAACCTCGTCTCGGCTTACCGTGAACTGGCCATCAGGTTTGTTCCAGTCGCTGGCAATCTTGGCCAGAAATTTGTTTGGGGCGATTCCCGCCGAAATGGTGATGCCGACTTCTGAGCGCACTGCGTCGCGTATCGCCCGGGCGATCGCGGATGCATCTCCGCCAAACTTGCTGCACTCGGTCACGTCCAGATAGGCTTCGTCCAGAGACAAGGGCTCGATGAGAGAGGTATAGCGTTCAAAAATGCGATGGATTTTTGAGGATGCGCTCCGGTATTTCTCCATATCCGGGCGAACAATGATCAGGTCCGCACAGCGCTTTCGCGCAATTGCCGATGACATGGCGGAGTGGATACCGAATTTCCGGGCCGCATAATTGCAGGTTGCTACAACGCCTCTGCGCTCCGGCGAGCCGCCAACGGCAATAGGTTTGTCGGCCAGCTCAGGATTGTCCCGCATTTCGATTGATGCATAAAAACAATCGCAATCGCAGTGTATGATTTTTCTTTCTTCAGACATGCGACAAGTTTGGCCGGGCGGAGACCGGGAGGACATAACCGGCCTGCCGGTCCCTGATAATCGTCTAACCCATACGGCGCTCAAAATCAGACATAAATTCGACCAGAGCCTCGCAGCCAGCGCGTGGCATGGCGTTGTAGATGGAGGCTCGTGCGCCGCCTACCGCGCGATGACCTTTTAGTGCGTACAAGTCGGCGGCCTCTGCCTGCTTTACGAACTCACCCAGTAAATCTTCCTTGTGAAGATTGAATGTGACATTCATGACCGACCGATGCGCTGCATCCGCTGTCCCGTAATAGAAGTCGCTACCATCAATGGCATCATAGATCAGTTTCGCTTTGGCTTCGTTTTGCGCCTCCATCAGTGCTACACCGCCCTGATCTTTGAGCCATTGCAGAACCAGTGACATCAGATAGATAGCAAAAGTATTGGTAGTGTTCGCCAGTGAGTGCTGCTCGGCATAAACCTGATAGTTAAGCAAACCGGGAGTGGCGGGAAGCGCACAGTCCAGCAGGTCTTCACGTATGATGACCAGGGCGAGGCCGGCCGGCCCGAGGTTCTTCTGCAGCCCGGCAAAGATCAGACCGAATTGGTTGATGTCCAATTTTCTCGAGAGAAATTCCGACGTCATGTCGGCGACCAGGGGTACATCGCCTGTTTCTGGAAAGCTGTGCCAGCGTGTCCCGAATAAGGTGTTGTTGCTCGTGATGTGCAGATAGGAGCTGTCTTGATCCAGTAATCCTATGTCGTAGTCCGGGATGTAACTGAAGTTTCTGTCTTCGCTACTGGCCAGGTTAATAGAGGTGCCGTAGCGCGCAGCTTCCTTGCTCGCCTTCACGGCCCAGTTGCCGGTCAGTACGAAAGAGGCCTTGTTGGCGGCTTTGCGATTGATCAGATTCAGAGGGACTGCAGAGAACTGCATCTGAGCGCCACCGTGGACATACAGAATTTTATAGTTATCGGGAATGCCCGCGAGTTCGGTGAGCAATGCGTCGCATCGATTGATGATGTCGTCAAACTCCCCCGAACGATGGCTGATTTCTATCACGGATGCGCCGAGATTCTGATAATTGAGAAATTCAGCCTGAGCTTGCTGCATGACTTCAAGGGGCAGCATCGCTGGGCCTGCTCCGAAATTGAAAACGCGTTTCATAGTGATGATCCTGAGTCTCAGATTGTTAGAGGGCAGTCACCTTGATGACATCATCAATTGCTGCGATCGCTGCGAGCGCCGATTCTGAGGCGGGGCTTTCGAGGTCAATCAAATTGTAGGCGACCTCTCCTCGGCTCTTGTTCAGCATATCGACTACGTTGATATCCTGGTCTGCAAGAATAGAAAGAATTTGGCCAAGCATTTTCGGGACGTTCTTGTTTGAGATCGCCAAACGTGTGCCCGGTTCTGAAGTGACTGCGCGATCAAGAGTAAGATTCGGGAAATTTACCGAGTTCCTGATATTGCCGTGCTCCATAAAATCCATGAGCTGATCTGCCGCCATCATGGCGCAGTTTTCTTCAGCCTCGGCCGTGCTGGCTCCTATATGCGGCATGGCGATCACCTCAGCCCGACCCATGAACTCCCTTCGCGGGAAATCACAGACATAGGCCCGCAGTTTTTTTGTATCCAGTGCGTTCATCAGCGCCGCTGAATCGACAATCTCATCCCGGGCGAAATTCAAGAGGCAGGTTCCCTGGTTCATCGCGGCGAACATGCTCGCATCAATTAGCTTACGAGTGGAATCGAGCACGGGAAGATGCAGAGAGATGTAGTCTGAACCCGCAACAAGGGCGCTCAGGTTTTCAATGCGCTTCACCTGGCTGGGAAGTCGCCAGGCAGCATCCACCGACAAAGCGGGATCGAAGCCTACTACTTCCATGCCGAGCCCAATTGCCATCTCGGCGACCAGTGATCCGATTGCGCCGAGGCCTACGACGCCGAGTGTCTTGCCTGCTATTTCGTTTCCTTTGAAGCGTTTCTTTTCCTGCTCCATGAGTTTGGACAGTTCGGCGTAATCACTGACCTGCGTCTGTGAGTCAGCGAAACTGATCCCCGGAACAATGCCTCTGGACGCCAGCAACAGGCCGCAAAGCACCAGTTCCTTGACGGCGTTGGCATTGGCGCCCGGTGTGTTGAACACGACAACGCCTCGTTCTGTGCACTCGGCGACAGGGACATTATTGACGCCCGCGCCGGCGCGGGCCACTGCTCTGAGGTTCGGAGTCAGTGCAGTGGGCGCCAGTTTGTGACTACGGAGCAGGATTGCATCTGCATTTTCGGTGTCTGGGCTTACGGTGTAACGTTCAGCAGTGAAACGGGTAAGTCCCTTGTCAGAAATTGAGTTGAAGGTTTGGACGCGGTACATGCTTGGTGTTCCTGAATGTGTCTGGGCACTTGAAGGCTTTTGATCAGTCCATAAAACTCACAAATGCCGACTCGCTCGTGTCACTACAGTCCTCGAGTCGAGACTACTGTCAGGAAGTGGTGGCTTTTTTGTGGCTGGCTAACTCCGGGCGGCAATTATCTCGCGATTTCAGAGGAAACTCCAGTTTGCAACTGGCCTGGAAACGACCCTGTTCTATGAGGCGGTGGGCGCGGTATCATGAGCACGCTGGGCCGTGACCGATTGCCCTTCACTGGAGGCTGTATGCCGTTACCTGAGCTGATTCTCGTTTCACCAAGCATGTCGTCCTGTTTGAGTGCAAAGACCGGAGATCTGGCAGATGCTTGAGCCAGGGCGCCCGCTGCGCATTGGTGATACAGCGATACCTGTTCACCAAATCCTGGGGAACAATCCGGGGCCGATGACAGGTCCGGGCACCAACAGCTATCTGCTGGGAGAGAGGCAACTTGTGCTGATTGACCCGGGCCCCGCGAACGACGAGCAGTTCAGCGCGCTGATGCGCTGCTGTGAGCGGGGCCGGTTGCGCTACGTGTGTGTCACTCATACCCACCGAGACCACTCACCGGGAGCGAAGGCGCTGGCTGAGGCGACTGGCGCCGAACTGGTTGGCCTCGCCGCTCCGAACGCGGCCGGACAGGACCAGAGTTTCCGGCCAGATCGGTCGTGGCAGGGCGGTGATGTTCTCGACTGCGGTGATTTTTGTCTCGAATTGATCGCCACGCCCGGTCATGTGTCCAACCACATCTGCTATTTGCTGACCGAAGAGAAACTGCTGTTCACGGGAGATCATATCCTTCAGGGCACGACTCCGGTTATTCTTCCTCCCGATGGCGATATGGCTGACTATCTGAGCTCTCTCAGATCACTGCAGGATCGTGACTTGCGCTATCTTGCTCCCGGCCACGGTCGGCTTATGGAGCAACCGCAGGAAGAGATTCGTCAGTTAATTGCGCATCGCCTGAAGCGTGAAGCAAAAATTCTTGATTGTCTGAAGTCGCTTGGTGCGGTGACAGTCGATGAGTTGGTGGTAGCGGCGTACGATGACGTTGCTCAACATCTGATCCCGTGGGCGAAAAAGACATTGACGGCTCATCTCATCAAGCTGGTCAAAGATCAGAGCGTGCGTGAACAAGACGGCATCTGGAGTCTGATCGCTTGAGTGGAGAGCTCGAGCACGACCTTCCTGCGGCAAGTTGGTGGGTCTATATGATCCGCGCGGATGATCACAGCCTATACACCGGCGTGACGACAGACGTAGAGCGGCGTCTGGCAGAGCACAAGGCAGAGGACTCAGGGCCTTATCGGGGAGCCAAAGCCCTGAAGGGTAAACGGAACCTGAAGCTGGTGTATTCTTTTGCCGCAGCAGATCAATCTCAGGCGCTGAAACTGGAATACGCGATCAAACAGTTACCCAAAGCTCGCAAAGAAGCACTGGTGGCTGGGCAGCTACCAATCTCGGAGTTACTGGCTGGCGACGCAAAACACGGAGAGCATTAATGGATGCCGAACACGTTAAGATTCCGGTAGGGATAAGCAGCTGTCTGCTGGGCGAGCGGGTGCGCTATGATGGTGGCCACAAAAAGCACTCCTACATCATGCACACTCTCGGTGCCTATTTCGAGTTCAAGGCGTTCTGTCCTGAACTGTCGATAGGGCTGGGCGTTCCCCGTAAAACTATCCGGCTGATCCGTTCAGACAGCGAAGTGCGCTGTGTGGAAAGCAATGACATCAGTAAAGACTACACCGATCGTATGAAGGGGTGTGCAGATGAGCAGCTTCCGTGGCAACGCCGCCTGTGTGGTTACATTCTGAAAAAAGATTCGCCAAGCTGCGGCATGGAACGCGTCAAAATCTGGGATGAAAAAATGCCAACGCGGGACGGTGTCGGAATCTATGCTGCCCGACTGATGGAGAGCCTGCCGTTTTTACCGGTTGAAGAGGAGGGCAGGCTGGGTGACCCGATTCTCAGAGAAAACTTCATTCAGCGGGTATTCGTCCTCTGGCGCTGGTACCATCTGATCGATAGTGGGCTGACGCTTGCGGGGCTAATCGATTTTCATGCCCGGCATAAGCTCATTATTATGAGTCATGATCAGTTGTGCTATCAGAAGCTCGGCAGGATGGTTGCGGCCATGACCAAACGCGATGTCAAAGAGCAGGCGCCGTCTTACTTGTCAGAGCTCATGAATGCCCTGAAGATTCGTGCAACGCGGAAAAATCACGTCAATGTATTGCAGCATCTCTCGGGTTATCTCAAAACCAATCTGGATAAAGATGACAAGCAAGAGTTGATCCGGGTGATCGAAGATTATCGGACCGGCATGGTGCCTCTGATTGTTCCGATAACGCTGCTCAATCATTTTTTTCGAAAGTTTCCCGACGAGTACATCGAAAATTCGTGGTATATGCGACCTTATCCGGCGCAGCTGAGTCTGCAAAATATGATTTGAGCAAGCCAGTAGAGCGCCCGCATTCGAGACAATTATGCTGTTGTTATCTGCGATAGATCACATTGTGCTGAGGGTGACTTCGCTTGACAGCATGGCACGTTTTTATTGCGACGTGCTTGGCTGCATCAGGGAAAGGGAAGTTGAGGAACTGGATCTTGTGCAATTGCGGGCCGGTGGCAGTCTGATTGATCTGGTCGCTGTTCATGGTGAACTTGGAAAATCGGGAGGTATTGCACCGGGTCATGAGGGTCGCAATATGGATCATTTCTGCCTGAGCGTTTCGGGGGTGTCGGAGCGGGAATTGTGTGCCTATCTGGCCAGCCGGTCCATTCAGCACTCAGAGGTAGCGACGCGGTATGGCGCGCAGGGCTTCGGACGATCGCTGTATCTGAGTGACCCTGAAGGCAATACTGTCGAGTTAAAACTGGCGGCCTGAGCCATGTACTCAAGACGCTGTGACAGCACCGGGTTCCCGGTGGCTGGCAGGAACTATCTTGAAATTAAGAAAGCCGTAGACTGCGGCAATTACCGGATTAACCAGGTTGAAAAAACAGTAGGGCAGATAGGCGAAGGTGGCAACACCTAGCGTACCGGCCATATAGGCTCCGCAGGTGTTCCAGGGAATGAGTGGCGAGGTAATTGTGCCTGCGTCTTCCAGTGTCCTGCTGAGATTTTTCATATCCAGATTATGGTTTTGAAACTCCAGCTTATACATCCGTCCCGGCAGAACCACGGAAATGTACTGGTCTGAAGTGATCAGATTCGCGCCGATACAGGTGAGCAGGGTCGTGGCTATCAGACTGCCGGTACTGCTCACGAAAGACAGGGCATAATTGACCAGGCACTTCAGCAGTCCGGTATGTTCCATTACGGCGCCGAAGACCATCGCGCACAGAATCAGCCACACCGTATTGAGCATCGAACTCATGCCGCCCCGGGTCATGAGGTCATCCAGAGTTGTGTTACCGCTGCTGAGCGAGAAACCATCGAACAGGGTTTGCCAGACTCCACGGAAATAAGCCAGAAAGACATTTTGCGTCTCGCCAGCAAGCCCCAGCACCGCAGGTCTCTGAAAAATGAGTGCGAGTAACACCGCCAGTGAAGCGCCGGTCAGAATGGTCGGGACGGGCGGGTATTTCTTGTTTGCCATGACCAGTAAAGTCAAAACAGGCAGCAGCATGATTGGATGAATGGTGAAATTGTCGCTGATCAGGCGCATGGTGAGCTCGAGATCGGTATTGGCGGCTTCCGAATCAATGTTCAGGCCCATTAGGGTAAACAAGACCAAGGCGATTACGATGCTCGGGATGGTGGTCCACAACATGTGACCAATGTGTGAGAAAAGGTCTGTGCCGGCGACCGCCGGCGCTAAATTCGTGGTCTCGGAAAGTGGGGACAGTTTGTCACCAAAGTAGGCTCCCGAAATAATTGCACCGGCTGTGACTTCGAGAGAGACACCAAGACCTCCTGCTGCGCCGATCAACGCGATGCCGACGGTGCCCGCTACCGTCCAGGAGGAGCCTATGCTCAGGGAGATCAGTGCGCAAATGACACAGCTCGCTGCATAGAATATGGAGGGATCGAGAATCAGCAGGCTGTAGTAGATCATGGTCGGAACCGTTCCTGACAGAATCCAGCTGCCGATCAGCAGCCCGACGCAGAACAGAATCATCACCGGCTTCAGGGCTACACTGATACCCGCTATCATGCTGGCCTCAAGTTCCGGCCAGGTTTGCCCATTTCTCCATCCCAGCAGACACGCGACGGCGGCACCCGCGCACAGTGCGATCTGGTTCGGGCCGTAGCTTGAGTCCTCACCAAACAGATAAACAGAAAAAGACAGCAGGCTGATCAGAACGCCAACCGGAATCAGTGCCTCGGTGACTGTGGGCGGAACTGTATCCTGTGTCGTATTCTCTGCGGTGCTGTCTGGGGCTGCCATGGGGTAACCTCTCTGAATTCACCGGCAAGCATATCGAGATTCCTCACTGCCTGTCTAATCGTGGATAGGGTATACTTGTTCGTCTTTTTTCAACCATTCAGTCTCCACTCAGGAGGGCGGTATTTCATCGGCCCCGCGGGGCTCTACAGGCAGAATTTTGCTCATGAACAATGCTGAAAATCACATCGCCGATGTCACGGAATACATGCAGGCCGTGGGAGAGCGGGCCAGAGCGGCATCCCGACTGATCAATCGGGCCAGCACGGCGCAGAAAAATGCGGCTTTGCTGGCTATTGCTGACTCTCTGAATATCCGGCGTGACCAATTGATCGTGGCGAATCAGAAAGATCTGGACGCTGGCCGGGGGAAAAATCTGGACGCAGCCCTAATGGACCGGCTGGAACTTACGCCGCAGAGAATAGATGCGATGATCGAGGGTCTGCGTCAGGTTGCGGGCCTGGAAGACCCGGTGGGTGCCGTGACTGATCTGACGTATCGGCCTAGCGGGATTCAGGTTGGGAAAATGCGCGTTCCTCTGGGGGTGATCGGCATTATCTATGAATCAAGGCCTAATGTGACCTGTGAAGCGGCCAGCCTTTGTCTAAAGGCCGGCAACGCTGCCATCCTCAGAGGGGGCTCGGAGGCGCTGTTGTCCAATCAGGCGATCGCTGCGTGCGTCAGGGAAGGTCTGGCGGCCGCGGGGCTGGACGTAAATGTCATTCAGGTAATTGATCGCCCTGACCGGGATGCGGTGGGTCAGTTGATTACTATGCCGGAATTTGTTGATGTTATCGTGCCGCGTGGTGGCAAGGGGCTGATCGAAAGAGTCAGTGCCGACGCAAAGGTGCCTGTCATTAAGCATCTTGACGGCAACTGTCACGTATATGTTGATGACAGAGCAGATCTTGAGAAGGCAGTAACCGTCGTGGTCAATGCCAAAACCCAGCGTTATGGCACCTGCTGCACTATGGAGTCGCTGCTGATCGCGCGATCGGTAGCGGAGCAGGCTATCCCCAGGATTGCGGCAGAGTTTGCCAGGCACCAGGTTGAAATGCGGGGATGCGAAGCGGTGAGGGCGATTATTCCGGAAGCTTCGGCTGCCTGCGACGAAGATTGGAAAGAAGAATACCTGGCTCCTATTGTTTCAATTAAAGTGGTTGAAGGGCTAGAAGAAGCGATTGCTCATATTAACTCTCACGGTTCCCAGCATACAGATTCGATCATCACTGAGGACTTCAATAGGGCTCAGCGCTTCCTGCGGGAAGTGGATTCGAGCTCTGTGATGATCAATGCGTCAACCCGGTTTGCGGACGGCTTTGAATACGGTTTGGGGGCTGAAATCGGAATATCGACTGACAAGCTACATGCCCGAGGGCCGGTTGGTCTGGAGGGTCTGACATCACAAAAGTTCATCGTGATCGGTGATGGCCACATCAGGCAATGAAATCGCGTCTCGGTATCTTTGGAGGGGCGTTTGATCCTGTTCATCAGGGACACATTCAAGCCGCGCGCTTTGCACTGGAAACTCTGGATCTGGACGCGGTACGGATGATCCCCTGTAATGTGCCAAATCATAAAGAGTCTTTGACAGCCAGCGCAATGCACCGCATGGCGATGCTGGAACTCGCCCTGCGGGATGAGCCCTCAATCACGCCGGATGATTGCGAAATCCGCCGGGGCGGTATTTCTTATGCGTCAGATACGGTTAGCGCCTTCGCGGAGTCCGGATGCTGGCAGCACCGGATCTTTGTGATGGGTATGGATGCGTTTAATGGTCTGCCGGGTTGGCATAACTGGCAGGGCTTTCTGGATTCCTGTCACATTCTGGTGCTTGGCAGATCTGGGCAGGACATTGATGAACTGGTGGCTGCGGAATTGGATCTCGAACGCAGGCAGGTGACAGAGCCCCATGAATTATTTGAGCAAAGCGTTGGTCAAGTGCATTTGACCCGGCTGTTTGATGTGGAGCTTTCTTCCACTCAAGTGCGGAGCCTGCTCCGGGAAAATGGCAGTGTCAGCGGGCTGCTCAACCCCAGAGTATTCAATTACATCGAGGAACATTCGCTCTACGGATGTAAGCCTTTAAAGCAGTGACAAGACAGAATGAGTGGGCAGGTAAAAGAGTTGAAGAGTAAGAAAATTGCGCAGCTGGTGGTGGAGGCGCTGGAAGATCTCAAGGGCGAGTCGATTCGTTCTATTGATGTTCAGAAATTGACAGAAATAACCGACTACATGGTTATCGTAACCGGTCGTTCCAGTACACACATAAAAGCATTGGCTGATTCGGTTGCGAAGAAGGTTAAAGAGGCAGGGCTTGATATTCTGGGTATGGAGGGCAAGCTGCAGTCTGAGTGGATTCTTGTTGATGTCGGAGGGGTGGTTGTGCACATCATGCTGGGGTCAGTCAGGGCGCTATACAACCTGGAGGATCTGTGGAGCTTTGATGCGTCTAAAGGGGCGGCGCGGGCGGGCTCTGCTGTGGAGCCTTCTCCAGACTCATGAAAACGCGATTACTGTCAGTCGGCACCAAGATGGCGGATTGGGTGGTCGCGGGCACAGAGCATTACAGCAAGCGCATCGAGCGGGAGATGAATTTCTCTCTTGTTGAGATTCCCTTGGCCAAGCGGGTAAAAAGTCAATCGCCGGCAGTTGGCAAAGCCAGAGAGGCAGCCGGCCTTCTATCTCAGATTAAACCGGACGACTATGTCGTCGCGCTGGACGTGAAGGGCAGAGCAATCAGCACAGCGCAACTTGCCGACAAACTGCGTGCATTCAGGATGTCAGGAAAAGATCTGGTGCTTCTGATAGGGGGACCTGACGGCCTGGATAGTGAGTGTCTGGGGCGGGCAGATGAGTGTTGGTCTCTGTCTGCGTTAACGCTTCCGCATCCGCTGGTCAGGGTGCTGGTGACGGAGCAGCTGTATCGTGCGATGTCGATGATTAACGGTCATCCCTATCATCGCGAATGAGGCTCCCGGATACGGATGATGACAGCTCAAAGTGGAAAACTTTTGATCTTTTTTGGGGTCTACATTCTCAGCAGCCTGATTTTCAAGCAGGAGAACAAATTGCCGACAAAATTGATCAGGTCATGTTCATGATAATGGGCGTTTTCACGGTGCTGAATCTGCAATGACAGGTAAATGGCAGCTAAAAGACCACGAAGCTGAGAAGCAGCTTTTTACCCGGCGGCTGGCTGTTGCTGCAGTGATCGTCGCGCTTCTGTTCAGCGCGCTGATTGTCAAACTGTTTGACCTTCAGGTTGTACAGTATGAGTACTTCTCGGCCCGGTCTGATGGCAACAGGCTTCACTCTCAGTATGTGCCCCCGGCGCGAGGTCTGATTTTTGACAGCCAGGGAGAACTCCTGGCAGACAATCAGCCAATCTTCAATCTCACCATTGTCAAAGAGCAGGTGGAGGATCTTGATTCCACCCTGGCTTTTCTGGCGACACTGATTCGGCTGTCGGACGACGATATTGCCCAATTTCAAAACCGCCTGAACCGCAACCGGGTACCTTTTTCGTCCGTGACATTGCGCTATCTGCTCAGTGAAGAAGAAAAGGCCAGAGTGGCGGTCAACAGCCACCAGCTTGCGGGCGTGGCAATTGAATCGCAATTTGTACGCAGCTATCCGCTGGGCTCACTGACAGCGCATTCGGTGGGCTATGTCTCCGAGATAAATCGTGCGGAGATGAATGCGCTCACCGATGCGCAAAAAGAAAATTACGGCGGCACTTACCATATGGGAAAAAGTGGCGTGGAGAGAACGTACGAGGCATTGCTGCACGGCACTGTTGGCTATGAAATTGTTGAGAAAAATAACCGGGGCCAGATTATGCGGCGATTGGACCGTACTGACCCTGTCGCCGGGAAGAATCTGACGCTCCACCTGAATGCAAAGCTGCAAATGGCGGCAGAGCAGGCATTAGGCGATTTTCGCGGTGCTGTTGTGGCCATTGAACCGGCTACCGGTGGCATTCTGGCAATGGTCAGCAAACCCGGATTTGATCCGAATCTTTTCGTCACCGGCATCAGCAATAAGGATTACTCTGTGCTGGTAAACGATGTGGTGAATACCCCGCTTTTCGATCGCTCGACCAATCCCTATCCGCCCGGGTCAACAGTCAAGCCATTCATTGGTCTTGCGGGGCTGCAAAGCGGCACGATCGACTATGAGTTCACGATTCAGGATCCGGGGTATTTCAGGCTTCCGGGAGTGTCTTACCGCTGGGGTGACTACACGCTTCGCACCGCCATCGGAGGTGGTCATGGGGAGACAGATTTACAAAAAGCGATTTATCAGAGCTGTGACACCTTTTTCTATGATCTGGGTCACCGCCTTGGCATTGACAGCATCCATGGGTTTCTTTCTCAATTTGGGTTCGGCGACAATTTCGCGCTTGACGTTGGCTATGCCAGAACCGGCGTCCTCCCCTCCCGCGACTGGAAAAGGGAAAGTCGGGGAGAACCCTGGTATCCCGGTGATACCATCAACTCGTCGATCGGGCAGGGCTATATGTGGGCAACACCGCTCCAGCTGGCGACAGCGACCGCCATTCTGGCCAATCGGGGCGCGGTGGTTCAGCCGCGAATGCTCAAAGCAGTAGATGGCGTGCCTTTTGAGCCGCTGAACAATGACCCCAAGCCGGAAATCTTCGCCGACGACGCCGATTATTGGCGCTACATCCATGAAGCGATGACGATGGTAGTACACCGGCCGTTTTCCGATGAATTCCGGGACTACGGTACAGCGTATGAATCAATTGCGATGCAGGATCGCGCCATGCCTTACCTGATGGCCGGCAAATCAGGGACCGCGCAAGTTGTCGGCATCAGTCAGGAGATCCTGTCCAGCGAAGACATTATCGTTTCTGACCTGAACAAGGACCACGGACTGTTCGTTTCTTTTGCTCCGGCGATGCATCCCGAGATTGACCCGAAAATTTCCGTCGCAGTCTTTGTCGAAAATGGTGAACATGGCAGCAGCGTTGCCGGGCCCATTGCCAAGCAGGTCATTGACACCTACCTGCTTGAGATTCTCAGATTGGATTTTGGTGCAGCAGATCTGGAAGCTGCCGGGGCAATAGTGACGCAGTTAGATGAATAATCCTGATTTTGTTCGTCAGGCCAGCAGCTTTAATGCGTCCCGCAGAAGCGGCGCCAGCCTGTGGCAAGCCCTTCACATTGATCCCCCACTGCTGATCGGAGTCTGTTTGCTCGGTGCATTCGGGTTATTCGTGCTGAACAGTGCTACCGGCGGAGATCAGGCCGTGATTCGGCGTCAGGGGATTGTCATGGTCGTCGGTCTGATTGTGATGTGCGCTGTTGCGCAATTTAACGTGCATTTTTTTCGTCGCTGGGCGCCACCGATTTACGGAGCCGGGATCGCCTTGCTCATCCTGGTTCTGTTTATCGGTGCTGAGGTGAACGGTGCGAAAAGCTGGATAGATTTGCCTGGTTTGCCCAGATTTCAGCCCTCAGAAATTATGAAGTTTGTCGTGCCGGTGCTGCTCGCATGGTACCTCGCCAGCCGTCCTTTACCGCCCAAGTTCAAACATCTTTTCTGGTCTGCTGTCATGATCGTTATTCCTGCTGGACTGATTGTTCTGCAGAATGATACGGGCACGGCGATTATGGTGTTCATGTCTGGTGTGTTTGTGGTTTTGCTGGCGGGAATTCGCTGGCGTATCGTATTCGCTGGGCTGTTCGTGGGCTTACTGGGCTCGCCTGCCTGGTATCTGTTCCTGGCCCAAGCGCATCAGAAAAATCGTATTCTGACCTTCCTGGATCCCTATCGCGACCCGACAGGTGCCGGTTACAACATCATCCAGTCTCAGATTGCGATTGGTTCGGGTGGCATTTATGGCAAAGGGTACGGCAACGGTGCGCAGTCTCATCTCGATTTTATACCGGAAAGCCACACAGATTTTATTCTGGCAGTTCTGGCCGAAGAATTCGGTCTGCTCGGCGTGCTGTTTCTGATCGGGCTTTATCTGTTTGTCTTGCTCAGGGGTTTTGCGATAGCTTATGCCGCAAGAGATTTATTTGGCCGTCTGTTGGCAGGCAGTATCACCCTGACGTTTTTCCTTTACGTCTTCATCAACATGGCCATGGTGTCCGGACTGGTGCCCGTCATTGGCTTGCCATTGCCGCTGATCAGCCGAGGGGGCACGTCGATTGTGACTCTGTTCATTGGGTTTGGCCTGCTTATGTCAATTCAGACCCATGATCGCCAAAAATTTCCCTAAATAATTGAAAAATCAGAAAAAAATCTCAATTTCGCTCAGCAGGCCCCGCCTTTACCCTGATGGCTCGATTATTCGTTGTAGCTACAGGGGCCAGGGCATTAAAAATTTCATGCAATCGGACGTTAAGTAACTCAAACGATTGATGTTTTTCGGTGACTGATTGTGTGTAAACATTTCCAGAGCGTGTGTTGGCGGCGCTTTATTCCGGGGCTGACGGTGTTATTGACGCTGGCCGCCTGCAGCTCCGCGCCGAGTTCCTCTCCCACATCAAATTCAGGGGGTCGCTATTCGATTGCTCAAGACCGCGCTCCATCCGGGCAGGTAAATCTTGGCACTATCCCTGAAGTCATACCCGCGCCGGTCACCCGAACCCAGGCAGGGAATCGCAGTCCCTATACAGTTCTGGGGAAGACCTATACGGTTCTGCCGACGGAGGAGGGATATAGCGAAACCGGGATTGCCTCCTGGTATGGCGAAAAATTCCATGGCCATAAGACGTCAAACGGGGAAGTTTTTGACATGTATCAGGCCTCGGCGGCTCATAAATCTTTACCCATTCCCAGTTTTCTCCGTGTGACCAACCTTGATAACAATCGCAGTTTAATTGTGCGGGTAAATGATCGCGGTCCTTTTCACGGAGACCGGATCATAGATTTATCCTACGCGGCCGCGCTGAAACTCGGATATGCAGACCGCGGGACGGCACGGGTCCAGCTCGATGCGATTGTTGTCAATAAAGAAGGTCGGGCGGTGACGTATTCAAACAGTCAGCCGGCTTCGGCCGGGCAGGCTGCGAGAGAACAGGTGGGCGGTAGAAGGTATCTTCAGGTCGGCGCATTCTCAGAGATGCATTCCGCGCAACGTGTTTCCGATCAGCTACGCCAGCTCACCCGTCATCCGGTGTTCATTCGGTCCGTCAACAGTGGTTCGGGTAACGTACTGCATCGCGTGAGAGTAGGCCCGTTGCGGGACAACCGAGAAATACGGGAACTGAGCCAGCGCGTGGTTGCTGCTAACTTGGGAAGCCCGTACACTGTGGCCGAGTAGCCAGTTTGCAGCGTGCGCTGACGATTTTCACTGCCGGAAATGCCGGTCTTTCTCGCTCCATGAGTCCAGATATTTTCTATTGGTATTCTTTATGTCCTTGAAGCACTTTCAGTCTTTCATGATTCGCTTATTCTGCAGTGTTGTCCTGTTTGCGTCTCCGCCTGTCGCGATGGCGCAGGTCATCATTCCGCGTGCACCGGATATCGCCGCCACCAGCTATGTGTTGCTGGACGCGCAAACGGGTCAGATTCTGGTAGAAGAAAATGCTGATGAGCCCCTGCCGCCTGCCAGTCTGACCAAAATTATGACTGCCTACATAGCCATCGAAGAGATTATCAATGGCAATCTTGAACTGACTGACCAGGTCCACATCAGTGAAAAAGCCTGGCGTATGGAAGGCTCCAAAATGTTCGTCGACGTGAATTCCCAGGTCAGTGTTGAGGATCTGCTGCGCGGCATTATTATTCAGTCCGGTAATGACGCCAGCGTTGCCATTTCCGAACACATCGCCGGCAGTGAGGAAGCGTTTGCGGATATGATGAATCAGTACAGCGAAGTGCTGGGCATGAAGGACAGTTTTTTTATGAATGCCAGCGGGCTGGACACTGAACTCTACTACAATACGATGTCAGCCAGAGATCTGTCGATTCTTGCCACCGCGACCATTCAGCGGCACGGTCAGTTCTATCCCATGTATGCGGAAAGAGAATTTACCTACAACAACATTCGTCAGAGTAATCGAAATACGCTGCTTTTTCGCGACCGCAATGTGGATGGTATGAAAACAGGCTGGACCGACGCCGCAGGCTATTGTTTGGTAGCCTCTGCCGAACGTGACGGTATGCGGTTGATTTCTGTCGTTATGGGTACGAGCAGTGAAGAGGCCCGGGCGATAGAGACGCAAAAACTGCTTACCTATGGCTTTCGATATTATGAAACGCACAAGCTCTATGATGCCGGACAGGTTCTCGCCTCAGTGCCGGTGTACTCTGGTGCCAGTGATTCTGTTGATCTGGCCATTGAGGAGGAGGTTTACGTCACGATTCCCAGAGGTGCGGCTGAATCTATGACCGCCACAGTTGATGTTGATGAAGTCATTCAAGCACCTATTCAGCAGCGTCAGGCCATGGGAACAGTCAATGTGATGCTCGGTGACGAGCAGGTTTTCAGCGGCGAAGTAGTGGCTGCGCAGGCGGTAGAAGCGGGTGGAATGTTCAAGCAATTTGTAGACTGGGTCAGCTTGATGTTCAGTGACGCAATGGCGGAATAGACAGTGTCCATGGATGATGAGCCGGAGCGAGACTTCACTTCACCTGAAGAAGCGCCGCCGAAAATTGAATTTCCCTGCCTCTATCCGATCAAGGTTATCGGTCACGCCGTAGAGACTTTCCGGGCACAGGTACTGGAGGCCATCGAGCGACACACTGGCGCGATTGATCCCAAGCTGATTCAGCTCAAACCCAGCAAGCACAGTAATTATCTGTCAATTACAGTGACGATTGCTGCGACTGGTGAGCCTCAGCTACAAAGCATCTTCAGCGACCTCAAAGAGATCGAAAGCGTCAAATTGGTGCTGTAGCTTGCATTTGTCCGACTACAAATGGTTTGCCGCACAGCCTGCAGGAAGCAATTCGTCTGCTGCGCTGGTGGTGCGGCGGCTTGGTTTGCAGGATTACGAGCCGATCTTCAAATCGATGCGCTATCTCGCAGAGCATCCGAAGTCAGACCGGTCAGATGAAATATGGCTTCTGAGTCACAAGCCTGTTTACACTCAGGGTCAGGCAGGTAAGCCGGAGCACGTTCTGAACCCGGGCGGTATTCCTGTGGTGCAGGTTGATCGCGGGGGCCAGATTACCTATCACGGTCCCGGCCAGTTGGTCGCTTATCTGCTGATTAATGTCAGGCGCAGAAAAATGGGTGTTCGCAGTCTGGTTGATCTGATCGAGCAGGCGATCATCAAGACTCTATCTGATTATGAAATCGAGGCGGCCACCCGGCCGGGTGCTCCCGGCGTGTATGTAAATGATGCTAAAATTGCGGCTCTGGGTCTGCGGATAAAGAACGGATGGACCTATCATGGTCTTAGTCTTAACGTAAACATGGACTTATCTCCTTTTGGCAACATCAATCCCTGTGGCTTCGAAAAATTACCTATTACTCAGGTTGCCGACCTTGTCACGGGCGAAGAGGAGTTATTGCAGTCGGTGAGTCGTAAGCTTGCTGATGCCCTCTTACAGGGACTGGGATATCACCCGCATTACGGTCTGTCATCGTCAGAAGGCAGCCGGGCCACTCAAGTTGGATGAATCAGATCATGGCAGAGCGTAAAAGACGAAACGTATTGGTGGAAGGCGAGAAACTCAGGGGTGCGGAAAAAGTAAAGCGCATTCCCGTGAAGGTTATCCCTACTGTCGAATTGCCTACCAAGCCGGACTGGATACGGGTCAAGATTCCGGCTTCCCCTAAGATAAGCCACATTAAACAAAAGCTGAGAGAGCATCGTCTGGCTTCGGTGTGCGAAGAAGCGTCTTGCCCGAATCTCGGGGAATGCTTCAGCAATGGCACGGCAACTTTCATGATCATGGGAGATATCTGTACTCGGCGCTGCCCGTTCTGCGATGTGGCGCATGGAAAACCCAGGCCGCTAGACCCGAACGAGCCGACTGAGCTGGCCCGGGCCATTCAGGAAATGGATCTGAGTTATGTTGTGATTACATCAGTAGACAGAGACGACCTGAAAGACAGTGGTGCGCGGCACTTCGCAGACTGCATCACCCAGACCAAATTGCAGAATCCTCATATTAAGGTCGAGGTGCTGGTGCCGGATTTCAGAGGGCGAATGGACATTGCGCTCGATATCCTGCAGTCCACGCCTCCTGATGTGTTTAACCACAATCTTGAGACGGTACCGAGGCTGTACCGTAAGGCCAGGCCGGGTGCTGATTATCAATGGTCGCTGGAACTGCTAAAGGCCTACAAGGAGCGATGTCCGGAAGTGGTGACCAAGTCCGGACTGATGCTGGGCCTGGGTGAGAGCCTGGATGAGGTGAAGGAGGTCCTGCGAGATCTCAAGGCGCACCGGGTAGACATGATTACCCTGGGGCAATACCTGCAGCCCAGCAAGGACCACCTGAAGGTTGAGCGATTTGTGCATCCTTCCGAGTTTGAGGCGCTAAAGAAATTTGCCGAAACTCTCGGATTTGATCAGGTTGCCAGCGGCCCACTTGTGCGATCTTCCTATCATGCTGATAAGCAGGCTCACGGAGAAACGGTCGTGTGACATCGCTGGGCAGCATGAATATTCGTGACTACGAAGCAGACGACAAACCGGCACTTGAAGAGCTCACCCTGAGGGCTTGGGAACCTGTATTTGCCGATCTCGAGCGCAGTATCAAGCCGGAAATTTACGAAGTCTTCGTGCCCGACTGGCAGGCTGAACAGATGCGTTCTTTGAATACTGTCTGCGACAGTGGAGATATCCATACAATCGTTGCCGAGCGGGATGAAAAAATCCTTGGGTTTGCTGCCATGTCTTTCCATCCGGAAGATTTTCTCGGCCAGATATTTATGGTCGGCGTTGATCCAGACTATCAGCGCAGGGGCGTCGGTACTGCACTCATTAATGCCGGCATCGGAATAATCAAACAGCGCGGTTTCGCTCTCGTGATGATTGAAACTGGCGGTGACCCCGGCCACGCCGCTGCCAGAAAGACCTATGAAAAAATGGGCTTTGATCTTTATCCCGTTGCCAGGTATTTGAAGAGGGTCTAGCAAATGTTTGATGCAGGTGGCCAGTCTTACCTCCTTGCTGGGCTCGGGTAGCAAAGCCGCCATGCTCTCCGTCCGACAACTGATTTTCAGTCTGCTGGCAATGCTCACGGCCTCGTGCGTGCTGGCGGTGTTTCTCACAAACCCTGAGTTTATCGGTTCTCAAGCGCTGATTATCCGCGCTGCCATCCTGGACTTCGCCATCTTGCTGGTCCTGACAGCCATTTATCCGCTGGCTCCGGCGTTCGTTAAACGGCCCGTACCCTACGGCTTTGTAGTTTGCCTTCCTGCACTGCTCCCAGCGATTCTGTATTTTAGCTGGCTGTTACCGCAGCGCAGTCCGGGAGAAATTCAGGGAGATCAGCTGAACAGTGCGCTGATCACAGACGCATCCAGTAATGGCCTGGTAGAGGTCGGCTTTGCATATCCGATTTATACGCCTCTTATCACCCTCCGAAATACCGGGTTGTTTACCGAGTATGTCAATGTGTTTCTCAGAGTGACCGATGCAAATGACGGATCTGCTCTATTCCGAGCGGTACGGGCCGAAGTGCCGGGTTCCGGCCTGAGCGTAGAGTCATCGGTGCGCGGGATGCTCAGCAACAACGGGGATTACCGGTTCAATCCGCTGGCATTGCCGCCCGCGAAGACGGTTCAAGGGAGGATGGTGTTCATCATTTCAAGCCTGGATGATGGCACCAGCTTTACCGATGCGCTGTCGAGTGCCTTCAAGGCTGAATTCGAAATCAGAAATCCCGCGACAGGGGCTCTGATTACAAGCTTCCCTCTGGATCGGCTCTAGGGGTGCAGCGAGGTGAAATTGTCCGGATCAGAGTGTCCGGCGCTTCGCATTCCAGTCCAGAGCAGTGCTAACGAGATAATGAGGTAGGCGGAGTACAGTAGCTGGTATCCGGCGGTCGGCTGGAGTAACGACAGAAGCAGGGCAGCACCGCCAAGTCTCAGTAATTCATGCAGGGTACTGGAGGTTCTTCCTTCTAACCAGAAGCCGTGCGCGCACAGCGAATAGGTCAGAAATGCGACCATCCATACGGTTTTCTGATAGTCCCATTCCGGCGCATTGATCAGGGAATACAAAGCAAGGCCGGTGGTGACCAGGAATTGCGCGAAAATATAGATTCTTCCGAAGTGATTGATCTGCGGGTCGAATTTTTCAGTCTTGGCCGGGGGTATTCGTTTGCTCTGGCAGTTGCTGGTATGACCCGGTGCCCGCCATCCGGGGCGACGAAACGGCAGCGAGAGTTTGTTCAGCAGGCCGGGGGTATACCAGCAATCCAGCATGAGTCGCCAGTAAACATGGATATTCGCCCACAGTGGATTCCAGCTTTTGAGTGGCTTGCTTAGGCCAAAAATGACGGGTTCTTCCGGTAATTCGTCTTGAAAAGTGCCGAACAGGCGGTCCCAGACAATAAAGACGCCCCCATAGTTACGATCGATATACTGTTCGTTCCGACCATGGTGTACGCGGTGATTCGAAGGAGTGACCAGGAGCCATTCCAGTGGCCCTAACTTCTGGATATGTTCGGTATGCACCCAGAACTGATAAATCAGATTGAGACTGACAACGGAGAACAGGACTTCCCCGGGATAGCCAGCGGCGAAGAACGGGAGATAGAAAATGAAGCTGTAAAAGTCCGTGCTAGTTTGACGGAGGGCCGTGCCCAGGTTGAAATCTTCGCTTTGGTGATGCGCGACATGGGCGCCCCAGAACAGTGCGAGTTCATGCCCCCATCGGTGCTTCCAGTAGTACGCCAGATCATAAAGCACAAAACAGGATAGCCAGGTCCACAGGCTCTGTTCTGAAAGCTGCGACAGCCCGAAAGTGGTCGCGACAAACTCATACAGGCCAGCCGAAGTCCCAACGATTACCAGTGCTTGCAACCTGCTGAGAGTCCCCATTGACAGGCTGTTGATCGTGTCATTAAGACGATAGGTATTTCGAGCGCACCATAGGCCATAGCTAAATTCCACCAGAATCAGCAGCAGGAATACCGGGATAGCATACAGAATAAGATCCATGAGTCGCTAAAACCTGCTCACCGATTCCGGTCCGCTGTAAGCCTGAGCGCCGAGACCCCGATACTCTGCGATGGCCAAACCCGCAGCAACGCTGGTGAAAGGGTCATGTTCAATCACTTTGTCTGGAAATGACTTGTCCAGTAAACGCTTGACGGCAGGAATCAGTGAGGAACCCCCGGTACGAAGGACCAGCTGTATCTGCTCAGCTTTGATGTTGGCGCGCTGTAAGATCGTCACGATTGCTGCTTGTAACTCTGTCAGGACAGGTAGGATGATGTCTTCAAAATGCTCACGGGATACCGTAAGGTCTATATCAATCTCGGGGATGTCCAGCCTGGCCGTATCATGACTGGACAGTTCAGCCTTCAGATCTTTAAGCGCCTGAAAAACCAGGTAGCTGTAATTGTTTTTTATCAGATCGTAAAGACGCCTGAACTTAACGGACGCTTCGTCTTCTTCTTCGATACGCTGCATCAGCGGCGTGGTGAAGCGATTCTGATTGAGCATGTAGGACACCGCCCAATTCAGCAGCAGCTCCTCATAGTCTTCGAAAGGGAAGAGCGTTTCAATTTCCCGGTCTGAGCCTGCCCGCCGCCAGCGTTCGCCCTTGCCCAGGAGAGGAAAGAGCAGTTTTTTAAACATCAGCTGGTCAATATGGTCGCCGCCTAATCCAATCCCGTGGGTGCCAATGACTTTGAAGCCTTCTTCGAAACGCTTGAGCAAACAAAGATCCAGCGTGCCACCGCCGAAGTCGACGGCAAGAATGGTTTGCTGACTGGCAGCCGGGTATTGATGCAGATAGCTCAAGGCTGCTGCGACGGGTTCCGGATACAGGCTCTGACGACTGAAGCCGGCATATCCGTAAGCTTCTTTGAGCAGGGTAAGGGCCAGCTGATTCCGCCCTTGCTCGGTCCCTTCGAAATTGACCGGATGGCCGATACAGGCGTGGTCAGCTGCCTTCGGAACTGACTCGAATGTCAGGATCAGCCGTTCAACATGCTGCTGAACACGAACCAACAGCGGCGTGATCAGTGCAACGAGGCGGAATGGTCGGTCAAACACCATCAGGCGCGGCGCATTCCGGTTTCCCAAAAGTCGTTTTATACCGCGGAACAATCGACCCTGTAGCCCTCCGTCAACGAATGATTGGCCATAGATCAGTTCGGTCTGCGCCTCTTCCGGCAGCCCTTTGTCGCCGATTTGTCCGGTGGTGGAGCGGCCTTCACCAAGTACCTCGGCACTGAGTTCAACAGTTCTTCCCATGTTGCTGTCAACATAGCGATTAATGGCTGCCTGTCCTGTAGTGATTTTCAGCTCTCTGTCGATGTAAGTCGCGGAGGGCATCACCACAGCAGTCTCTTCGAGTGGGATCAGGTGTATCTGTTCGCCGTCATAGACAGCGGCGGCACTGTTACTGGTGCCGAAGTCGACACCAATGCCGATTCGCGGTGAAGATTCTGTTGAATCAGAGGAGTTCAATGTCTTGCTTAGAGTCTTGGTACCGCCCGGGCCCGGAGTGTCAGCAGACCGAAGCGCAGTGGCAGAAAGTCAATACAGAAAGTTAATGTCCAGTTAACCCGTCTGGACCGGCGTATGATAACTCAGAATAGAGCTGCAGAGAAAAGTAAGCTGAGCGTCAAACTCTTTGCATGGGTTATTGAATATGTTGATGTTTTTCGGCAGTTGACCTATCCTGCGAGCGCTCATTCAGGCGGAAATTACCGTGTTCAATTCATACTTTCATTTACATCGACTTCTACTGCTGCGCCGATTGGTGGGATTGCTCGGTTGGGTCGTTATTCTGGCTTTCAGTGCCTCTGCGCAGGCCGGCACGATTGTCAGGGTGAGTACCTCTGTGGGCGATTACTCGATAGAGCTTCTCGATGAGTCGGCACCGGCTACGGTTCAGAACTTTCTGAATTACGTCAGACGCGGAGACTACAATGCCACCTACCTGCATCGGGTGCCCGATGACTTTGTCGTACAGGGCGGGGCCTACAGATTTCAGCCTTATGTGGGACCTGTCGATGTTCCGACAGATCCTCCGGTGATTAACGAATTCGGTGCCTCTAATATCAGAGGCACCGTAGCCATGGCCAAGATAGATGGCGATCCCGACAGTGCAACCAATCAATGGTTTGTAAATCTCAGTGACAATACCTCACTTGATACATCAAACGGTGGTTTCACCGTGTTTGGCAGCGTTCTTGGTAACGGTATGGCGGTACTCGACACAATTAACGGTCTGCCCAAAATCAGCCTCGGCTTCAAGGCCCAGGATGCGCCCTTTATAACCGGGGTTTATAATGACCCTCGTGATCTGGTTTATATGAACGTATCGGTTGTCGAGCGTTACAGCGAGGCGGCCCACGTCTTTGAGTCAAATTCAGGCCTGTTGATTACATCCGTTAACGTCAATAATGACGAAGATATCGTAAGCCTGTACCTGCGCCAGATTCCGTCCAGCAGTGGGTTGCAGTTACAAGTCGACCCGGGCTCTGTCATCGCCCGCACCAGTTTCACTGGCATAGCCACATATTCCGCTTCAGACAATCGACTGCGGATACCCTCGCTTGAAGTCAATCAGAATGGCCAGGTTATGGTTCTGAGCAATGTGCTGTTCGAGCTAACCGACCCGGACGCACTGATATTCACGCTGGTCACCTACGATCAATAAGTCTTCATTTACGCGCTCCTGGCTTTGATTTACTCTTCATATCGGGATCCGCGTCGGGCTCAAAGACAATTGGGCGACTAGCGGGAAACACAAAATACAAATAAAAGAGAATTGGCGTCATGGCGGCTCCACGAGGTGAATTCACGTCCCGTTTCGGATTTTTGATGGCTGCATCCGGCTCGGCGGTTGGTCTGGGTAACATCTGGGGGTTCCCGACGAACGCAGCCTCTAATGGTGGAGCAGCTTTTTTATTTACGTATCTTATTCTGGCGTTTGCTCTGGCCTATCCGGCGCTCATGGCCGAGCTGATCATCGGGCGCTATGCCAGAGCCAATGCAGTCACGGCACTGCGCACGATATCCTCCGGCAATAAGACACGGCTTGCTGCCTTGCTGGTGGGATTCACCGGTATTGTCACGGTCAGTTTTATCCTGAGTTTTTACGGCATCGTCAGCGGCTGGATGATCGCGTTTTTCTTCGATCCGATTGCCCGTCTGTTGGGCGCTTCGCAACTGTCAGCCTGGCTGACCGCTGATGCGGTCATGCGGAACAGCCTGTTCGTGGTGTTATTCATGTTGCTGACCATTTACATCATCAGCGCGGGCGTCAAGGAAGGTATTGAGAAATGGGCTTCGCGTCTGATGCCGTCTCTGATCGTGATTCTTCTGTTGCTCATTGTGTATGTCCTGACGTTGCCGGGCGCTATGGATGGACTTCGTGCCTATCTCATCCCGGATTTTTCACTGATAGCAGATCCTTCGCTGCTTGTTGATGCGATGGGTCAGGCCTTTTTTTCCTTGTCCTTGGGGGTGGGTACGATGTTGATTTATGGTTCCTACATCAGCAGCAAGGAAAACCTGCCCACCATCGGCAGTCTGGTCGCGCTGCTTGATGTCGGCATCGCAGTGTTGGCAGGAATGCTGATTCTGCCGGCAATGTATGTCGCGCTTGCCAATGGTGTGGAAATATATGATGACGCGGGCGGCTTGATCGCCGGACCAGGACTGATTGTTTCAGTGTTGCCCTCGTTGTTCACTACGATGGGTGCCATCGGGGTATTTGTCGCCATTGCCTTTTTCGCGCTGATGACGATTGCCTCCTTGACGTCATCTATCTCTATGCTGGAGGTGCCGGTCGCCTACGCAGTTGAGCATCATGGGCTTGAACGTCGTCGGGCGGCCATCCTCATAGGATCCATCATTACCGTCATCTCGTTAATCATTGTCTTTAACTTCGATCCGCTTTTCGATCTAGTGGTGACAGTGACAACTGAGGTGAGTCAGCCGCTTCTGGGATTCGCCTTTTGTATTTTTGCTGCCTGGATCTGGCAGCGCAGCGAAGTTCTGGAGGAAATTAAACAGGGCTGCCCTGAAGTCGAATCAGGAATTTTCTGGAAGATCTGGCCTTTCTACGTCAAATTTATCTGCCCGGTCGCGATACTGGTAGTGTACTTTCAGTAATCAGATCAGGCGGCCTAAAATTGCTGGACATCGCTGATGCACCCGGCCTTGCGCGCTGTCCCCGATGTCGTAGTCAGAAGCGGTCAATGACCTGAATGAAGCGCTCTATCTCACTGCTGGTGTTGTAATAGTGCAAAGAGGCCCTGATAACGTCACCTTGCGTCTCTCGGTCAAGATCCAGTCTTGCATTGTTTTTTTTACTGGTCGATGTATTGATGCCCTGTTGATGCAGATGGCTCTGAAGCGCCGCAGCTGCCGTGCCGGTTTTGCTAAAAGTCACAATCCCTGATCGGGGCTCATTCAATTCATGCACCTGAACCCCCTGAAGACTCTGAAGCCCGGTCACCAGATTCTCAGCCAGACTCTGGATACGGGCCGCAATATGTGTCATGCCCAGTGCATTGGCATACTCAGCGGCCCGACCCAATCCAATCTGGCCGGCGAGATTGCGTTCAAAGCTTTCGAACCGGCTGGCGCTCTGCTTTACCGTAAAGCTTTCTGCAGCGTCCCAGGAGGCAGACTGTAAATCTAATACGGGTGGAGTGAAGCTTGCCGTGCTCTGATTGCGCGCGAATAAAAACCCGGTCCCTCTTGGACCTCTCAAGTATTTCCGTCCGGTGCCGCAGAGAAAATCACATTTGATCTCCTGCAAATCTAGAGGCAACTGGCCAACGGACTGACACGCGTCTACTAAGAGGCAAATGCCTTCTGACCGGGCGATTTCAGCGATTGCCTTGATGTCTTGGATATCTCCCCGCTGGCTGGCAATGTGGGTGACTACGATAGCCCGTGTTTTTGTGCTTAACTGGTTTTCGAGCTCTTCAGCCTTGATGAGACCGTCAGCGCCAAGGGCAAGCGTCTGGAGCCTGATGCCCCGATGGCGGGCCAGTGCAAGTAAGCTGAGGTAGTTTCCAACATACTCGTTGCCAGCGGTGATGATTTCGTCTCCCGCTTTGAGGTCCAGTGACAGCAGTGCGGATTGCCATGCCCGCGTTGCGCTCTCCATAAACGCAATTTCTGAACTTTCGCAATTAAGCAGTTGTGCCAGCTGGGTGTAGAAATTGGCGACTTCTTTTTCAGCCTGTGAGGCCGCTTCGTATCCGCCGATCCGCTGCTCAAGCTGAAGATGGCTGATCACCGAATCGATGACAGGATGCGGGCTCAGGGCGCATCCGGCATTGTTGAAATGGAGGATGTTGTCGCATCCGGGTGTCTCAGCCCGAACGGTTTCTAGGTCAATCATAGGAGCGACGATTCGGCATATCTGGATTGATTTAGGCTTTGAGTCAGCATACCAAATAGGTATGCTGATATTCTATTGATCCTGATATTGAGTAAACCAAGGCACCTTAGTTATGCGTCATTTCGATACCAAAGATGAGGTTTCTGCTCTCGACGCTGAGGCAACTGGCCGGTTTGACCAGAGGCGAAAAGCGATGCAGTTGATGGGCCTCTCTTCCCTCATGGCCGCGTTTCCTCTGCTGGGAGCGGAGACGGACAGCTCTTCTTCTCAGCGTACTGGCATCAGGGCGCTGCTTTTTGATGTCTTCGGTACCGTTGTCGACTGGCGCTCTTCCATCATCAGAGAGGGCAGACTGCTCGCACAGCAAAAAAACCTGCAGGTCGATTGGGGCGCATTTGTGGACAGCTGGCGGGCAGGCTACGGACCCGCCATGAACAAAGTTCGCTCGGGAGAGCTTCCCTGGACCGATATTGATGATCTTCACCGAATGATTTTGGATGATTTGGTCATTGAGTTCGGCCTCGATGGCCTTTCTGAAGCTGAAATTGATCACCTCAACCGTGCCTGGCACCGATTGTCTCCCTGGCCGGATACGGTAGGAGGTCTGAATCGACTGAAGAGTCAATTTATCATTGCGACTTTATCGAACGGCAACGTGTCCTTGTTGACTAACATGGCAAAGCACGCAGGTTTGCCCTGGGACGCGGTGTTTTCCGCCGAGCTGGCGCAGCATTACAAGCCGGACCAGAGAGCGTATCTGAAAGCTGTGGATCTGCTGAATTTACAGCCCGCTCAGGTCTTGATGGTCGCTGCACACCCCGGAGATTTGCGTGCGGCAGCACAAGCAGGCTTAAAAACGGCCTATGTCTACCGGCCTCTCGAATGGGGGGAAGAGCGGATCAGAGAGCGGAATGCAGCGGGCGAGTTTGATTTTGATGCGGACAGCTTTCTCGACCTTGCCCGTCAGCTGGGGGCATAGCGTTTGGTGCGGGGCCGGTCGCCTGAAGCGCTCAATCCCTCACTAATCCCGCCCGTAAGCCCGCTGACGAATTCACGGCAAGCATTGATCGGTTGGGCTGCGACTTGTCGAGAAAGCAGCTAGAATACCCGAAAAGCGCCTGTGGGGTACCGGTACTGAGTTCCGGCTTTGGTATTTACCGTTGGCAGCGCATTGCCAGCTAAACTCTGTTACCCCGGCGCCCTATAAGGCTGTTTTAAGGACTGAGGTCTTTTTATCCTATGAGAATCCAATTTTTATCTCTGACGGCACCGACCATACTCACGGTCGGTCTGGTCGCGTGCTCGGAGCCGCAAACACCCGACGTCAATAATCCTGTATCGGTTCAACCCAGCGAGTCTGCTATGTCCGAAAACACCGATGTTTCTGCCGTGCCGGCAAATCCCTTTTTCGAGGCGAGTCCGCTAATTCTGAATTATCCCCAATTTGACCTGATTCAGACCGATCATTACTTGCCGGCGTTCGAGCGCGGTATGGCTGAACAATTAGCCGAAGTTGAGGCTATCGCCAGTCAGGGTGAGGGCCCTGATTTTGAAAACACGATTATTGCGCTAGAACTGTCCGGTCAGTTGCTCGACCGGGTGTCCCGGGTATTTTTCAGCATGAGCAGCGCGCATACCAATGACGAGATCCGGTCGCTGCAGCAACAGCTCGCGCCCCAGTTGGCGTCTCACAGTGACGCCATTTTGTTGAATCGTGCCCTGTTCGCCAGAATACAAACCTTGTTTGATCAGCGACAGGAGCTGGCTCTCGAACCTGAGGCGCTGCGCCTGTTGGAGCAGTACCATCTTGACTTTGTCAGGGCCGGAGCTGCTCTGACTGAGTCGGAGCAGGACAGAATGCGGGAGATCAACGCCGAGATGGCGACCCTGCAGACGCAGTTCAGCCAGAATGTCCTGAGTGAAGTCAATGATCTGGCAATCGTTGTCGATTCTGAAGAAGAAATGACGGGGTTGGATGAAGCATTGAAGCAGGCAGCCAGTGAGGAAGCTGCTGAACGCGATCTTCCGGGAAAGTACGTGATCCCGCTGCTGAATACCAGTGGTCAGCCGGCCCTGGCCAGCCTGCAGAACAGGGCTATCCGGCAACGGATTTATGAAACGTCTTTGTCCCGTGGCAGCCGGGGAGGGGATTTTGACAACCGGGAGGTTCTCTCAAAAGTTCTGAGCCTCAGAGCAGAGCGCTCGGCATTGCTGGGGTTCGAAAATCACGCTGAGTTTATCCTGGCCAATCAAACCGCTCAGACCGTGGAGGCAGTTAACCAGAGGCTGGCTGAGCTTGCAGCGCCTGCTGTGGTCAATGTAAGACGCGAGGCGAATGATCTTCAGGCTTTAATTGAGTCGGAGGGGAATGACTTTCAGCTTGCCGCGTGGGACTGGGATTTCTACACGGAAAAATTGCGGGCGGAGCGATTTAATTTCGACGCCAATCAGCTGCGGCCGTATTTTGAGCTGGACAATGTCCTTACTCGTGGCGTCTTCTACGCGGCAGAACGGCTGTTCGGGATTCGCTTCGAAGAGCGTGACGAACTGCCTGTTTACCAGGAGGATGTCAGAGTCTTTGAGGTGATTGACGTCAACGGCTCAACGCTGGGGATGTTCATCGCAGATTTCTATGCAAGGCCCAGCAAACGTGGTGGGGCCTGGATGAATTCCTACGTTTCGCAAAGTACGCTGATGGGAACTTCACCGGTTGTGGCAAATCATCTTAACATTACGAAGCCACCCGCCGGTGAACCAACTCTGCTTACCTTCGATGAAGTAACCACCATGTTTCACGAATTTGGACATGCTCTGCATGGTCTGTTTTCACAAGTAGAGTATCCCTATTTCTCCGGAACAAGTGTTCCTCGTGACTTTGTCGAATATCCGAGCCAGGTCAATGAAATGTGGGCTACCTGGCCGGAGGTGCTTGAGAATTACGCTGTGCACTATGAAACAGGTGAAGCCATGCCGCGTGAGTTGCTGGACAAGGTGTTATCGACTCAAACCTTTAACCAGGGCTTTGCTACGACTGAGTATCTGGCAGCCTCTATCGTGGATCAGGCTCTGCATCAACTCACTGTCGATGACGTGCCGTCGGCCGAACGGATTATGGATTTTGAGGCGCAGGCTCTGGAGGCTGCCGGTATTCAGGTTGATGAAGTCCCTCCTCGCTATCGCGCGACCTATTTCTCACATATTATCGGGGGCTACTCGGCGGGCTATTATTCCTATATCTGGAGCGAGGTGCTGGACGCAGACACCGTGGAGTGGTTTCACGAAAATGGCGGACTACGACGCGAAAATGGTGACCATTTCAGACAGTCGTTGCTCTCGCAAGGGGGCAGCAGTGACGCCATGGGTCTGTATCGAGACTTCAGAGGACGGGATGCGCAGATCCTGCCGCTGCTCGAACGTCGAGGCCTCAATTAGATAAGGCTTGGTGTTCGGCCGCGGTACTAACCCGGCTGCCGCTGAGGCGGATCAGCAACATACTCAGTTCATCCCAGGGGTTGGCCGGGCTCATGCCCTTGCAGGCCTGATCCACCAGACGGGCCTGCTCCAGCAGTTCCCAGATGAGAGCGCTAGACAGTCTTGAGATCGCTGTTCTGACTGCCTGCTTGCGGTTGAAGAATATGCGGGCGGTTTGCATGATTGCTGTAAGAGGCTGACCGTTTTCCCGTTTCTCTACCATTGGTTGTAATGTTCTCAGCTCCCGCGTCACTGCCCCGAGGATAACAAGGGGATAAACATCTTCAGCCTGCAAACCATTCAGAATTTTTTGTGTGCGTGCCAGATCTCCCGTTAAGGCTGCGTCCACCAGCTGATAGGCATTGTAGCGAGAATGATCTGCTACGACCTGCATGACGGTTTGCGCGTCAAGTTTGATCGTGGTATCAGGTCCGGCCAGCAGTTTGAATTTTTCGATTTCCTGCACGGCTGCGAGCAGGTTTCCCTCGATACGATCAATCAATATCTGGAGGGCGTCCGGTTCCGGATGGATATTCGCCTGCAGCATTCTTGACTCCAGCCAGCGAGGCAGATTCTCACGATCTATTGGCCATATCTGAACCACTACTGACCTCGATTCGATTGATTTGAACCATTTCGTCTGCATGACACTGGACTCAAGTTTCGGGCTGCTGATTAAAATGACCAGATCACTATTGTCGGTCTCGAGAAAATCTGCCAGCGCAAGCTTGCCCTCATCTTCAAGTTTGGGTTGCTGCAGGCGGAGCTCGATGATTTTTCGTTCAGCAAAAAGAGAGAGGTTGCCGGTCGACTGTCTGAACCGCTCCCAGTTGAAATTCCGTTCGATGGTGTGGATTTCCCTGTCGACAAAACCGGCGTCGCGGTGATACCGTCGAACCTGGTCGGCGGCTTCCTGTAGCAGTAACGGTTCGTCGCCGCTCAACCAGTAAACTGGATGTGCGTTGGCCTTCAGTGTTCTGGCCAGTTGCTCAGTCTTGATCTTCATTCGGCGGCTGATTCTAATCGACGCATCAGTTGATTTACCAGTTCTTGCCGTAGCTCATTGGCAATTATCTGGGCCTCTTCCTGATTGCCGGCAATATTCTCAATATCCTGAAAGTAAGTTCTGATAACGGTGAGCGTCTCGTCGGGGATTGTCGGTGTTCCGCTCACTGTCAGTGCAATGTTGACGCTGATTCTCAGTTCAACCTGTGAGGCACGAGCTCTCGGATTGATCGATACCGGTCGGGTTGAAACCTGTTCATTGCTTACCTTCAGGGTCGGGGCAGTTTTAAGTTGCTCAGACGACAGGGAGACGCCTGCGGCTCGCAGGCTGCGCTGAAGAAGGGCAGACAATTCACTCTGCGGTTGTGCCAGCTCAAGGTTGAGATTGTCAAAGCCCGATACAATCGCGTCATTACCACGCAGGGTGAATCCGCAGGCCTGTAAGGAAAATGCGAGGACCAAGAGGAGTAATCTCAGAGCTGTATTGCGCATCGCTAGCCTATAACGATATTAACGAGTTTGCCTGGAACAACGATAACTTTTCGGACCGACCCTTCGCTGACAAAGCGCTGTATGATCTCATCCTCAAGAGCCAGCTTTTCGAGTTCGTCCCTGGTGATGTCCCGGGAGACTTCAATTTTGCTGCGCAGTTTGCCGTTTACCTGCAGCACGATCAGCATGCTGTCCTGAACAAGGGCGCTTTCCGCCACTTCGGGCCACCGGGCGTCCATAACCGCGCCTTCGTGGCCGAGCCGCTGCCAGGCGACGTGGCAAAAGTGGGGGACAATCGGAGCGAGCATCAGAACGCTGAATTCCAGAGCTTCCTGCACAACGATCTGATCTGTCTCATCCCGGTGATTTTCGGTAAATTTTGAAACCGCATTCAGTAATTCCATCGTGGCGGCAATCGCAGTGTTGAAGGTGTGCCGTCGTTGATAATCGTCAGTGACTTTGGCCAGTGTCTGATGGCTTTTCAGTCGTAACTTCTTCTGCTCGGCGGACAGCGTCAGGCCGTTCATCTCTGGCAGGGCCAGTGCCTCGTGCTCCGCAAGCTGCTTCCAGAAGCGTTTCAGGAAACGATAACTGCCTTCCACGCCGCTGTCAGACCAGTCGAGGGACTGATCCGGGGCTGATGCGAACATCGTGAACATCCTCACCGTGTCTGCGCCGTAGCGATCTATCAGGGACATCGGATCAACGGTGTTACCTTTCGATTTCGACATCTTGGCACCGTCTTTTAGGACCATGCCCTGCGTCAGCAAACGGGCAAAGGGTTCATCGCTGGTGACCAGGCCTTCGTCCCGCAGTAACTTATGGTAGAAGCGGGCGTACAGCAGATGAAGAATGGCGTGCTCGATACCTCCGATATACTGATCCACCGGAAGCCAGTAGTTGGCTCTGGCATCAAGCATGGACTTATTCTGATCTTTGCAGGCAAAACGCGCAAAATACCAGGATGATTCCATGAAGGTGTCAAAAGTGTCTGTCTCCCGTCTGGCTGCAGCGCCGCAGGAGGGGCACTCTGTCTCGTAGAACTCAGCCATTTTGCCGAGCGGTGAGCCGGATTCATCGATTTCAATGTCTTCGGGTAACAAAACGGGCAGCTCGGACTCGGGAACCGGCACTGCGCCGCAGGCGTCACAGTTGATCATTGGAATCGGTGCTCCCCAATACCGCTGGCGGGAAACCCCCCAGTCACGCAAACGGAAGTTGACGGTTTTCTCGCCGCGTCCTCGCTCTGCCAGATAGGCCGCGATCGCGTCGAATGCTTCGGTGAAGGTCAGGCCATTGAACTGATCGGAATTGATCAGCCTGCCTTTTTCAACAAAAGCTTCCCGGCTCAGGTCGCAGATCAGCTCATTGGATATCGGCTCTACGACCTGCTTGATCTCAAGGCCATATTTTGTGGCAAAGTCCCAGTCCCGCTGGTCATGTCCGGGCACAGCCATCACTGCGCCAGAGCCGTAACTCATGAGGACAAAATTGGCGGTATAGATAGGTACGCTGTCACCGCTGATCGGGTGGATGGCCTTCAGTCCGGTATCCATCCCGAGTTTTTCCATGGTTGCCATTTCCGCTTCTGCAACTTTGATCTGATTTTGTTCTGCGATGAATTGAGCCAGCTCGCTATTTGTCTCGGCAGCTTTTCTGGCGACAGGATGCTGGGGAGCCACTGCAACATAGGTGACGCCCATCAGAGTGTCAGGACGGGTGGTGTAGACTGAGAGACACCTGAGTGATTCGTCTGTTTCGTCAGCCACCTCGAAATCCAGGTTCACACCCTCAGATCTGCCGATCCAGTTGCTTTGCATGATCTTGACTTTTTCTGGCCAGCCATCCAGCTTGTCCAGATCGTCCAGTAGCTCCTGCGCCATGGCGGTGATTTTCACAAACCATTGAGGAATATTGCGTCGCTCGACCAGCGCACCCGAGCGCCAGCCTCTCCCGTCAACGACCTGTTCATTGGCAAGCACTGTCTGGTCGACCGGATCCCAGTTAACCTCGGCTTCCTTTTTATACACCAGCCCTTTAGCGAACAAGCGGGTAAAAAACCACTGCTCCCATTTGTAATAATCACGGTGGCAGGTGGCTAATTCTCTTCCCCAGTCATAGGCATAACCTAATTTCTGGAGTTGGTCTCGCATGTAATCTATGTTGCTGTAAGTCCAGCTGGCAGGGGGGACCTTGTTCTGCATGGCCGCATTCTCTGCCGGCAGTCCGAACGCGTCCCAGCCCATCGGTTGCAGGACGTTTTTGCCCAGCATACGCTGAAAGCGGGAGATGGCATCTCCGATCGTATAGTTGCGCACGTGCCCCATGTGCAGATGGCCGCTGGGATAGGGGAACATGGACAGGCAGTAGAATTTCTCTTTGTCAGGGTCTTCCGTGGCTTTGAAGGAGCTGTGGGCGTCCCAGTAGGCTTGAGCCTCAGTTTCCACCTGCTGTGGATTGTAGGCAAACATGTCGTCGTTGGTCATGGATCAAACTTCTGTGTTCATGGGCGGCTCTGGCGCCTTGTTTCGGTGTGCGCAAGCATACCGCAGGGCTCGGGCGGCAGGTAGTCTTGGCGCTAAATTTCTGGTTAAACTGGCGCTGCCCTTCAAGCCGGTGACTGGGAGCCTGAGTCCGAATCTAGCAGGGTGTTGGTGTTAACTTTGAGTAGTTTAATCTGACGACTGTCAGCATTGAGCACCGTTACCTGTAGAGTGCCCAATATCACGGATTCGCTGCGTTCAGGGATGCGACCGAACTGTTGCAAGATCAGGCCGCCAAGCGTTGTGAATTCCTGATCACTGAACTCAGTACCAAAGTAGTCATTGAATTCATCGAGCGGAGTCAGTGCCTTCACGATGTAATTGGTCTCGTCAAACTTTTTGATGTAGCTGTCGTCATCCACATCGAATTCATCCTCGATCTCACCGACGATCTGCTCAAGGACATCTTCAATCGTCACCGCGCCGCAAACACTGCCATATTCATCAATCACGATGGCCATGTGTTGTCGCGTTTCACGGAACTCTTTAAGCAGCACGTTCAGTCTCTTACTTTCCGGGACAAAAGTTGCGGGGCGGACGAGGTCCTTGATGTCGAAACGGTCCTGACTGTCAGTCAGTAACAGAGGAAGTAAATCCTTCGCGAGCAGAATGCCCATCACGTTGTCGACGTTTTCCCCGACTACTGGGAAGCGTGAATGCGAGGCTTTGGTGACCAGTTCGACAATATTACTCAGAGTAAGATCGGCCGGTACGGTCACAACCTGCGATCGGGGAATCATGATGTCACGCACCTGCATGCTGGAAACCTGCAGTGCGCCTTCGATGATGCCGAGTGCATCAGCGTCCAGAACCTGATCTTGCTCTGCGTTGCGCAGTAACTCGAGGAGACTCTTTTTGTCAGTGGGTTCGTCAGAAAAAACTTGCGCGATTTTATCGATCCAGGACCGGGGTCTCGGATCGATGCTAGATTGGTCGTCTGTCATGAAGGGTCGGCTACCAGCCTCCTTAGGATGGCGTCAGCAATTACACTAACAAATACGGATTACTAATTCCAAGCTTTTTCAAGCATTCAATTTCGAGCGCCTCCATGGTGGCGCTCTCGCTTTCGGTCATATGGTCGTAGCCAATGAGATGATAGAACCCGTGGACAAGCATATGGGTCCAGTGATCTTCCATGGTTTTCAATTGTTCTCGTGCCTCTGCTTCAATAACGACCGGGCAGATCACGATGTCTCCAAGGGGTTCCGAGGTGAGGTTTGCCCTGAGAGATTCAGGCAAGTCAGCACGGAAGGAAAGCACATTGGTCGAGGCGTTTTTCTCCCGATATCTGAGATTCAGAGTCCGGGACTCCTCAGCGTCGACAAAGCGCAGGCTGACGGTGACATCATGATCAAGGGCGGCCGCCTGACAGGCTGTCGCCAGAACACGAAGGCAGAAGTCAAAATCGGGAGTCCAATGATCCGGGCAGGCATTATCGAGCTCAATGGTCGCTGTCATGTTTGCCGCTGTTTTTCGGGTTTGAAATGGGTGTGACTGATTTGTCGTCGAAAGCGTCATAGGCTTCAACAATTCGCTGAACGAGTCGGTGTCTGACAACGTCCTGAGAGCTGAAGTGGGCGAATCCGATCCCGTCGACGTTTTTCAATACCTGGCTGACGTGGACCAGTCCGGAGCGTTCGCCTTTCGGTAAGTCAATTTGGGTGACATCCCCGGTGATGACTGCTGTTGAGCCAAACCCGATGCGGGTCAGGAACATCTTCATCTGAGCGGTTGTGGTGTTCTGGCTCTCGTCGAGAATGATAAAAGAATTATTCAGCGTTCTGCCTCGCATGTAGGCCAGAGGTGCGACTTCAATCACGTTTTTTTCAATAAGACGCCCGACCCGTTCAAATCCCAGCATCTCGTACAGGGCATCATAGAGCGGTCTCAGGTACGGATCTATTTTTTGCGACAGGTCACCGGGCAGAAAGCCTAATTTTTCTCCCGCTTCTACGGCTGGCCGGACCAGCAGAATGCGGTTGATTCTTTCTTTAGTGAGTGCCTCAACTGCGCAGGCAACCGCGAGATAGGTCTTGCCAGTGCCGGCGGGCCCGATACCAAAATTGATGTCGTGCCGCCAGATGTTCCTAACGTAATCCCGTTGATGTTTGCTGCGGGGTTTGATGCTGCCTTTGGGAGTGCTGATCAGTGCAGAGGGCTCTGCGGCGCGATCGCTTTCAGTTTCTGCGGATTCGTTATTCAGGAATTCTTGCATGGCTAAGTGAATCTGGTTCGGGCTCAGGAGTTTTTCATTTTCGGTCGCTCGATAGAGCATTTCAAGCAGTTCGCAGCCACTGGCAACTGCCTGTTCATCCCCATTAAGCTGAAATATATTGCCTCGCTGACGGATCTTTAACTGCAACCCCAGTTCAATCTGCTGGATATGCTCGTTAAGCCTTCCGCACAGGTTGGAAAGGCGTTGGGCGCTGTCAGGGAGCAGGGTGAGGTTAATGAAATGACTGGCCATGATAGTAAGACAAAGAGGAGGCAGATTCTGCCTTGCCGGCTTTATGGTTGCTGCGTTCGCGTGCTCAGACGGGGTTTCCTAACAAAGAGTTCGGGAGTGCATCAGTAATCTCTATCCTGGCAAATTGGCCAATCAAGGAATGGTCATCGCAACGGAAGTTAACTACCCGGTTATTTTCTGTTCGACCCTGCAGCGCGCCCGGGTCTTTCTTGGAGATGCCGGTAATCAGTACTGACTCTACCCCGCCTACCATCGCCTCACTGATCGCGCTGGCTTGGGAGACGATTTGCGACTGCAGAGTAGCCAGGCGATGTTTTTTCTCCTGCTCACTGGTGGGATCCGGAAGTTCAGCGGCGGGTGTGCCCGGACGGGCGCTGTAAATAAAGCTGAATGATGTGTCGTAGCCGACATCAATAATCAGCTTCATGGTGTCCTCGAAGTCGGCGTTTGTTTCTCCGGGAAAGCCGACAATAAAGTCAGATGACAGGCTTATCCCCGGCCGATTCGCTTTGATCTTGCGTATTAATGACCGGTATTCCAGTGCAGTATGGCCGCGCTTCATGGCTGCCAGTATACGGTCAGACCCGCTCTGCACCGGCAGGTGCAGATGAGAGACCAGTTCCGGTATCTGTCTGTAAGCCTCTACCAGGTTCTGGTTAAATTCAACCGGGTGCGAAGTCGTAAATCGAATTCGGTCTATGCCCTCGATCGAAGCGATGTAATTGATCAACAAGGCCAGATCAACGATCTTGCCCTCATGAGACAGTCCCCGGTAGGCGTTGACATTCTGCCCCAGCAGGTTGATTTCTCTGACACCTTGCTCTGCCAGGTGAACTGCTTCTGCCAGCACATCGTCGAGGGGCCTGCTGACTTCTTCTCCCCGGGTATACGGGACAACACAAAAACTGCAGTACTTGCTGCAGCCTTCCATAATGGTGAGAAAGGCATGACAGGCGCTTACTTCAGGTTCAGGTAACCGATCAAACTTTTCAATCTCCGGAAAACTGATGTCAACTACCGTTTCGCCTGACTGAGAGGCTTCGAGCATTTCCGGTAACTTGTGCAGTGTTTGCGGGCCGAACACCACATCGACGTAGGGCGCGCGTTTACCGATCGCTTCTCCCTCCTGGCTGGCGACGCAACCGCCAACCGCGATGCGCACATTCGGATTCTGCTCTTTCAGCGTCCGCCAGCGTCCCAGCTGATGGAACACCTTCTCCTGTGCTTTTTCGCGGATAGAGCAAGTATTCAGCAGCAGTACGTCAGCCTGTTCAGCCGTGTCCACCAGGACCGCGCCGTCGTTCTGCTTGAGCAAATCAAGCATTCTCGCGGAATCATATTCATTCATCTGGCAGCCGTGAGTTTTGATGAACACGCGCTGCTGGCCTGCCTGCTTCGACTTTGCTGATTGCAGATTTTTCTCTGAACTCTCCACTCTATCCTCGGCCAACTCGTTTCAAATGATGTGCTGATTGACTTCTATCCCAAAAGCACCGTTAATCGGATGCTCTTGCGCTCAGTTCGGTACCGCAGTCGCAAGGTTGCGCTGGTTAAGCTGCGCACGCGCAGTATAGCAGGTCTGAGGCGCCTTCTCAGTGGCTGCAGCCCTTGAATTCTGCTGCTCGAACGCAATATATAGCCCGCAAGTAGCCGGAAAACCTGGTTGTGCAGACCCCTGAGGTGGTTTGCATCCGGTCTCGTCTGCCGTCACCTTTGTTTCTCTAAGAGATTGATTTAAATGACTAATACGACAGAAATCTACAAGATAACGTTTCTCAACAAAGGCAAGGTGTACGAAATTTTTGTCAAACAGGTTTACCAGAGCGACCTGTACGGATTCATCGAAATAGAGGAATTTTTGTTCGATGAGCGCTCTCAGGTGGTGGTTGATCCCAGCGAAGAGAAACTGAAATCAGAATTTACCGGCGTCAGGCGTAGCTTCATCCCGATGCAGGCGATCATCAGAATAGACGAGGTTGAAAAAACCGGTGTCGCCAAAATCTCCAGCGGCGATAAAATCACGCCGTTTCCGGTTTCCCTGGTCGGCAGTACCAAAAGCGATAACAAGGATGCCTGAACCGGTAATGAAACGGCCCTGTTTCAACCTGAGTGACGGGTGGGGTGGTTGACACTGTCCGAGCATCCGTTCGCCGCACTGACACCGGATCGGGTTCTGGCCGCTGTCGAGTCCCTTGGTTTCGACACGGATGCCCGCTTTTTCGCTCTGAACAGTTATGAAAATCGGGTCTATCAGATCGGTCTGCTCGATGGAACCAGTCTGATTGCCAAATTTTACAGGCCCGGCCGGTGGGAGGCTCGGCAAATTCGCGAAGAGCATACCTTTACTCAGGAGTTGTTCGATCTGGAAATTCCTGTCGTTCCCCCCATGAAGCTGGCGAGCGGTGAAACACATGTGCAGGTTGATGGCTTTGAGCTCGCGCTGTTCCCACAACTCATCGGTAGGACCCCAGATCTCGATGATCTGGACAGTCTGTTCACGATGGGAAGATTTGTCGCCAGAATCCACGCCGTCGGCGCCCAGAGCAGCTTCAGCTATCGTCAACATTTGCGCCTTGAGACAGCGTTAGACAGCAGCCGTTATCTGCTTGAGAACGACTTCCTGCCGTCTGACCTGATTACCGCTTACGAAACCCTGATGCGGGATCTGTTTGACAGGATGTCTGAACAGCTTGAGTCAACAGGCGACTGGCGATCAATGCGGATTCATGGTGACTGTCATCTCGGGAACGTTCTGTGGCATGAGGGCACACCGCACTTTGTTGATTTTGATGACACGGTGATGGGGCCTGCCATACAGGATTTGTGGATGCTGCTTTCTGGCGACCGAGACCACAGGCAGGCGCAACTGCTCGAGCTGGTCGAAGGGTACAATGAATTTCATGATTTCCGGGTGAGCGAACTGGCGCTGATCGAAATCCTGCGAACCATGCGCCTGATAAACTACAGTGCGTGGCTGGCCAGACGCTGGACCGACCCTGCTTTTCCCCTGAACTTCCCCTGGTTCAACACTCAGAGATACTGGTCGGATCATATCCTGGAACTGCGTGAACAGATTGCAGCTCTTGACGAACCGCCCCTGCAGCTCATTCAATAACTCGAGTCAGTCAGCCCCGGCCCGCCGATCTGCCCGGCGCCGTCCATAAAAACAAACGGCAGACCGGAATCGGTCAGCCAGTCTATAGCATCCTGCTCAGGCTTGAGCATTGCAATTGTAGCGAAGGATCCTGCAACCGTGCAGAGATTCGCAGCAACGCTGACAGCTCTCAGCCCAGAGCAAGGCCAGCCGGTTTTGGGATTCAACAGGTGGCTGTAACGCTTCCCCTCCAGAATGAAAGAGCGCTCATAATCACCGGAAGAGGCAAGGCCACCTTCAGACAAGTGAAAGTGCGACATCATTTTCGTTGAGTCTTCCGGATGGGTGATGCCTATCGGCCAGGGTCGATCTTCTGGCTGTGTTCCAATCGCGGCGAAGTCGCCTCCGAGATTGATAAGACCACGCCTGACGCCGAGTTCCCTCGCCAGTGTGGCGAGGGTGTCTGCCGCGTATTCCTTTACGATGCCGCCGAAATCAATTTCCATGTTTGCGGGCATCAATAGCGTATCGTCCCGCCAGTTGAGTTTTTCGTACCCGATAAGTGGTAAAAGCCCTTCAAGCTCCGATTCGTCGGGTATCTTCCTGCGACTGAAATCCCAAACGCGGCGCAGGACGCCTGCCGTGATATCAAACAGTCCGTCGCTCTGTTCATAGCAGCTCCTGGCATGTTCAAACAGCTTCTGAGTTTCAATATCTATTTTGATACCTGCCTGATTGCCCGCACTGCGGTTGATTTCGCTCAGAAAACTGTCGTCTCGATAGCGTGTGTATTTGCTTTCAAGCCGGCTGACCTCGTCGATCAGTCGTCGAACCAGTCTTTTGGCGCTGATGCGAGACGCTTCATACAGCTGAATTTCGCAGTAAGTTCCCATTGCCCTGAAGCCGGCATGGCGCAGATTGGTGCTCATGGCAATTCCATGCGGTTAAAATGCGTAATTGACGCCGAGCGATAGCCGGGTGAACTGGACCAGACCGGGGCTGGGTTGAGCTACCGTGAACGCCGAGTATTTTTCATTGGCTACGTAGCGTTCGGCGGTGAGGGTGGCGCTCCAACCACCAAAATCCGTAACGAAACTAAGACCCCCGCTGACGGCACCGAATGCTGACAGCCGATAATCGCTGGACTGGCTTTCAGACAGCGGCTTCAGAAAATCATCAATATTGGTATAAAAGTCGGCGGCAGACTGACTGTAGTAGCGCAGCATTGGAACGATTTTGAATGATCGTGTTACGTTCTGGAACCAGGACAGATCTAGGGTGTGGGAACGAATGCCAAAATCGTCGCGGTAGTAGCGATAGTCGCTCTGTAGCGCACCATCTGCCTTAATAAAGAAATAGCGCAGCGAATTCGAGAAAGCAATCTGTGTCTTTCCATCAGGCCTGCTGTCCTGCAGTTTGTATGGATCAGACAAATAGCCCGACTGTCCGGTCAGACTCAGTGCTGTCTGGAAACTGGCAACCGGGTTCAGCACCTGGCTTAAACTCACGGCCACCGAACTTGCCTGTTTGTTCTCATGCCGCACGCGATTAAAGCGCTCAGCGTCACTCGGAAAGATGCTGTCATCAGAATGACTCAGGCTCACTGTCAGGGTCGTTAGGTCGTTATTGAAGTTACGTGAACCGCTCATGCTGACGTATTTAGCGCGGTAGTCATTTTCCTCTGAGTAGCCAATGGCGCCGCCGATGTTTCCGCGTGCGCCATAGTACCGCACACCGAGGCTGACCTCGCTCCGAGAATCGTAGATGCCGCTTGCTCCGCTCATGTTGATTACTGGCTGTCCGTTGGAACCTGCTGTCGAGAACCAGGGAGAAGCGCCACTCATATTTTCGTGATTAGCGTCAATGAACAGCGCATAGTCACGACCAAGCGGGGAGACAAACTGAAATTGATGGACATCGATGTCGTACCGCTCAAGTTCACCAAACGGAACCTGTTCACGACTTAAGTCATCTTCCTGATAGTTTGAGATCTTGTAAGAGAGCGATGAGGTCAGAGGCGGTGCATCCGCCTCGGCGATGCCGGGCAGTGCAAGTGCCGAAGTGGACAGAGCGATCAGGCTGCGTGACGCGGGCTTTTTCACAGGGTGACCTCAATGGTCTGAAGGCCGGCGAGCCTTGAAAGCTAGTTGCATCCGCAACCGCCGCCGGCCGCAGTGTTGCCGCCTGAGGAGGCTTCTTTGCTGAAGAAAATGTGGTCGTTGAGAGCGCGTTCCAGAGGATCGCTGTCCCAGGCCATTTCCTGTTTGGCCAGATAGCCACGCTCCCAAGGCTGAACCTGACTGCAGGCAGCAAGCAGTGCAAGCATGATGAAAGACAGTATCAGTCGCATTTTAGCGCGCACACCCAATCAGTCTGGCAGATTTGCGACGATCGCGGCTTCGATCATCTCCATGTCTGTCGGTCGGAATCCCATGTGCACCAGTTTGACTTTGCCGTCAGGTCCGATCAGGTAGGAGGACGGCATGCCGATGACATTGAACTGTGTTGCCATATCTCCCTCCGGGTCTGAAGGGATCAAAAAGTCTAAAGGGGTGTCCAGCAGGAAATCCAGACCATCTTCGATCGGATTGTCCACATTAATCGCGACCACTTCGAGACCCTGGTCCCGGTATTTGTTGTACAGATCGTTATACAGTGGAAGCGAGGTCAGGCACGGAGCGCACCAGGACGCCCAGAAGTCAACGTAAACGGTTTTACCCGGCATGTCAGCCAGCGCAATAGCCGGTTGGTCAGCGTAGATTGACGGGATGGAAAAGTCAGGAGCAGGGTCACCCTCTTCAACGGCATGGGCCAAACCGACCAGCGCGCTCGTCATAAGCCCCAGCCCCAGCGTCAGAAAACCTCTTTTCATCATGATGACTCCTTGATCTCTTCAATCTGCAAATGTTTGTCTGAGTTGTCAAACTCCTGGCGAACGCCTTTGAGACTGGCTGATGCCTGCGCTCTGCTACCCACAATCTCAGACGCTCCCTGACATTACTGGTATTCGTGCCGGCCGGTTCACCCCGACAGTCAGACTATAACGCACCCGCGAAAAATCCGTCTACTCAGCGCTGAGCTGCTAGGCAGCGGTCGCCACGGCGGAGCGAAGACTCCGCAACACTTCATGCCATCGCTTGCGCTGAATTTTCAGTGCGAATTTCAGTTCTTTGTAGCTGTCGCGCAGTTCCATCCGCTCCCACTGCGCAAGCGTTTCCTGAAGGCGCTTTTCCCGCGCTTCAAGCCACTGTTGCCGGGTCGCGTTCCAGTCTCTGAGTAATTGCTGAAACTGTTCATACTCCTGCTCCAGCTTTGCCCGGAGGTTGTCCGGGATGTCGCGAAACTCGAATTGTTCGCGCGCTAGCTGGTACTGCATTTTTAATCTTGCTGTTTCCACGCGGGCAGGATCGGTCCTTTTCAGGTCTGTGGTCAGACCCACCCAGGATAAACTGCGAATCAGCCATTTGGTGGGATCGAAATGCCACCATTTAACCCCGTTGCGATAATCCCATTGGAACGTATGGTGATAGTTGTGATAGCCCTCACCGTAGGTGATGAGTGCGAGCAGGGGGTTATCCCGCGCCGAACTCGCGTCGCTGTAAGTTTGCTTGCCCCACATGTGTGCAATCGAGTTGATCAGGTAGGTCACATGCTGGCTCATCACCAGTCTGAGTAAACCTCCCAGGAGCAGGCAGGCGATAATATCGCCGTGCAGAAAGCCTAAGAATGCCGGCAGTGCTATGTTGGTAAGCAGCACAAGCAGCAGATAATGCTGGTGCTGCCAGAGCGCTATCTTGTCCTGCTGTATGTCCTTGATGTTTGAGAAGTCCTCCTTGCCACTGTCATAGTTCCGCAGAATCCAACCGATGTGGGAAAACCAGAAGCCTCGTCCAGCGGAGTATGGGTCCCTGTCGTTCTGATCGACATGGCGGTGGTGGCGGCGATGATCTGAGGCCCAGTGCATCACATCATTCTGCAGGGCGCAGGCTCCTCCCAGGGCGAAGATCAATCTCAGGACGGGATGCCCCTTATAGGCTTTGTGAGACCACATTCGGTGGTATCCGGCCGTAATCGACAGGCCACAAAAAAACATCATGCCGAGAAAGACCAGCCACTCATAGAGATCGTAGCCGTCGAGGTAGCCGTACAGTGGAACCAGAATCACAGCCAGCAGCGGTGTCACGCTGAACAGCAGCATGTTTGTCCAGTTAATCGGTGCTTTTTCCATAATTGCAGACAGGATGTTGGGTGACTGAGCCTGCAGTGTAGCGGATTTTGCTTAAAGAGCCAGTAGTGTAATCTTCCGGGTCTACCTCAAGGCCGGGAGATTTGCAGATGCAGGACACGAACGATCGATTGGAGGGCATAGAGACCCAGCTGGCATTTCAGGAAGATGCCCTCGAGCAATTTAACGCGGTCGTTGTCAGCCAGCAAGGGCAGATAGATGAGCTGCGGGCCCAGCTGCGCATTTTGCAGGAGCAGCTCAGCGCGCTGCCTGACGGTTCGCCTGAGTCCGCGGTCGATCCTGCCCTGGAGAAGCCGCCACATTATTGACCACAGACCCTCCGCAGACCGATAAAACCTACAATCGCTTCAGTTTGGATTCAGCTTGGCGCTGCTAACTTTGACAACGCCTGAAAGGGTTAATCGTTACTCACTGCAAAAGGGCAGTTGAAGTTTTCAGTTCTGCACTGAAGTGAAAAGGAGAGTCAGCAATGAATCGACGGTCAGTTTACCTGTTAGCCGGAATCAGTTTTTGGGCGGCTTGCGCATCAGCGGAAACGAGCTATGAATATGCGCCAGTTCTCGAGTCTCGTCCAGTTTACCAGCTCATCGCGATCGAAGAGCCTGTGGAGCAGTGCTGGGAAGAAGAGGTGGCGGTTGAACGCTATGCGGCCTACGAGGGGTCCAATACGCCGGTGCTGCTCAGTACTGTCATTGGGGGCGCAATCGGCAACGCAGTCGGTAATGGCAAAAGCAACAAACGGGTCGGTGCGGTGGTCGGGGCGCTGTTGGGGCACTCGGTGGGACGTGATATAGTGCGGCGTAACCAGGGCGTGATTCGAGACGTTGAGCTTGTGCAGCGCTGTGAAACGGCTTATGAGCAGGTGGAAGAAGAGCGTCTGGTTGGCTATCAAGTAACTTATCTTTATAACGGTGATGAGTATTCTGTACGCACCGATACTGATCCGGGAGATCAGATACGCCTGCGGGTCAGCGTACAACCTGAAATTTAAGGCGCCTTGTCTTGTTGAAACTGGCGGCCTGTACTCCTGAGGTGAGAATTGAAAATTAGTGGAACGCCGAGTTTCCTCTTCTCTCTGCTGCTACTCTGGAGTCAGAGTGTTCAGGGACAGGTTCCGCCACCGCTTGAACAGAACCAGCTGGATCGAACGAATCCGCTGCGGGAAGTCCGGAATAGCCGCCAAGTGAGTGGCGTCATTACTGAGCGACAGGCAGTGAATCTGGCCAGACAACGATTCGCCGGAAACATCCTGCGGATTACCTTAGTCGGTGAATCGAGCAACCAGCGCTATCAGATTCGCATGGAAAATTCGGGCAAGGTATTCACGGTGTTCGTTCACGCCAGGAACGGAGAGGTCACGGGCGGGAACTGAATCGACTAGCCGATGGGATTGCGGAGGTAGCCGATAATGCGACTACTGGTTGTTGAAGATGAGAGTTTGCTCCGGCAACAGCTTGAACAGGGTCTGAGCAACCAGGGCTTCGTCGTTGACGTCGCTGAAGACGGCAAGGCCGGCCTGTATTTTTCCACTGAGTATGCCTATGACGCTGCCATTATCGACTTGGGATTGCCGGAGATAGACGGCATTTCCCTGATTGAGCAGATCCGCGGCGCCGACAAGCAGTTCCCTATCCTGATTCTGACCGCCCGAGGTGACTGGCAGGACAAGGTTGCCGGTCTCGACGCGGGCGCAGACGATTATGTGGTCAAGCCGTTTCGCCTTGAAGAAATTGTTGCCAGATTGAATGCGCTGCTGCGCAGAGCAGCCGGGTTTGCCAAACCCAGAGTAAACTTCGGTCCGCTCACGCTCGACCTGACGGCCAAACGGTTGTCGGTCAGCGGTGAAGATATAGACCTCACTGCCTACGAGTACAAACTGCTCGAATATCTGATGATGCATCCTGGGCAGGTCATTTCGAAAACAGAACTGACTGAGCATCTTTACGCACAAGATTATGATCGGGACAGCAATGTCCTTGAAGTTTTTGTACGCCGACTCAGGCTAAAGCTTGATCCACAGCAAACCCTGAAACCCATTGAAACGGTCAGAGGCCAGGGTTACAGATTCTGCTTGGCTGAGAGCGGATAGCATATTTCAGGTGTGCACTTGACGAGCACTTCGATCATGCGGGCGTATTCTCTGCGATCACGACTCATGTGGGTTTTCGGTATCCTGCTGTGTGTGTTTCTGGGTTTGACCGGAGTGGTGCTGGACCGGGCTTTTCGTTCCAGCGTTGAAGCCGGAGCGGCCGAGCAGCTTCAGGTCCAGATTTACCTGTTACTCTCTGCGGTCGATGAACGCGACGGCGAATTCTATTTTCTGGAGACGCTGCAGGAGCCCCGATTTAATCAACTTGATTCAGGGCTCTATGGCTACATCAGCAGTGCCAGCACAGGGGAGTTATGGCGAAGTGATTCTGCCAGAGCTTTTGATCCGCCTGAGCCTGGGTTTTTGCGCGAGCGCATAGGCGTGGGTCAATCGCGTTTTCAAGTCATGCCGGGTGAGGCTGCAGTGTATTTTCGCCTCAGCTACGGAATTCTCTGGGAAGATGGCATCAGTGAGTTCAATTTCACTGTGCTGGAAAATGCAGATCCCTATTATTCAGAGATCAGAAATTTCCGCAGGGATCTCTGGTCCTGGCTCGGGGGGGTCGCCGTTCTGCTGCTTATGATCCAGACTTTTCTGCTTCGATGGGGGCTGGCGCCCCTCAGTCGGATGGCCCTTGATCTTCGGGCGATCGAATTGGGTGAAAAGGACAAGCTTGAGGCGGAGTACCCGAAAGAATTGCGGGGCGTCGCGGCGAATCTCAATCAACTGATAGAGAGCGAGCGAAAGCAGCAGAGCCGATATCGGACAACGCTCGGCGATCTTGCCCATAGCCTAAAAACCCCGCTGGCGGTCATGTCGGGGATTATTCCCTGGCTGAAAAGTGCTGAGGCTAAAAACAGTTCGGAATTTCTCAGCCAGCTGCGCGCGGCAGATGAACAAATCGAGCGCATGAATCAGATCGTGACCTATCAGCTCCAGCGTGCCGTTCAGGCAGACAACAGCCTGTCGATTGCGCGACGCGTGAATGTGGCTGAGACGACCGATCAAGTCATTGAAGCACTACAGAAAGTTTATGCCGACAAACAGATGTTCGTGCACAGGGAAATCGACAAACACGCCCAGTTTATCGGTGACAAGCGCGATTTGATGGAGCTGCTGGGGAACGTGCTCGACAATGCCTACAAGTATGGCAGATCTGAATTGATCGTACGGATTAAAAGAGAGGCAACGCTCACGGATGGCGTCGTTATTCAGGTAGAGGATGATGGTCAGGGCATACCCAATGAACAGGTTGCCTATGTGCTGCAGAGAGGCGCCAGGGCTGACACTCTGAAGCAAGGCCAAGGCATCGGTTTAGCAGTGGTTGCTGATATTGTCGACAGCTACGGAGGCGAAGTCAGCGTTACCACCAGTACCCTAGGTGGAGCCTGTGTTATGTTGACGTTGCCCGCGTCTGCATCGCAATGACTCAATGTGTTCAGCAGGGGTTTTATTCGCCGAGTGTAAAGCCTGCGCCCACCGCGATGAGCGTCATGGTAAAG